>Ga0224508_10001575_pt1 | contig 20376 bp, 16 predicted proteins | sample SF_Jan12_sed_USG_4_FD_170157 | JGI IMG/M metagenome (GOLD analysis project Ga0224508, IMG submission 170157) | Sediment microbial communities from San Francisco Bay, California, United States - SF_Jan12_sed_USGS_21 | ecosystem: Environmental > Aquatic > Marine > Sediment | place: USA... | reverse complement strand
GAAATTAATTGTTGAGCCTATTCCTATCTGCACATGCTCTCTCGGTACCCAGAGCTGACAGCGGGATTATAAGGTATTACGAGTGAGAGCAAGTTATCGCTTTACTGCTGGGCGTCCGAAACTGGCCGAACTCAGAAGCCCAGGTGACGCTGATGAGTGTCTGTTATTGAGAAAGCTGACCCTCAAATTCCATAAATGAGGGGCGATTTACGACCCACCGTTGCCCTTTGGGTAGCCATTGCGAAAGCCCGCTTTACTGGATTTGCAACGCAACACGGTGTAGTACACGGTAGAACATCGGATTGGGAAGCTGATGGTCAATTTAAGAAAACACATTTAATGCGGTAGAATTGTAAAAATAATGCTGAATCGATCAAAGCGTCGTCGGTAATAAGAAAATCGTTGGTCAGGTATCAAGAAGCGAGAGAAGAATTGCCATGAACGAGATGAGAAAAACGCTGGACGTTCCATACTACACCCAGCCTACGCCAATTACTTGTCAGTCAACTTGCCTGAAAATGTATTCGAAGTATCTTGAAACGAAAAGAACCATGTCTAACATTGGAGCGAACAAGGCTATCGAGGATATATGGAAGGAAATTAACACTGGGACTGAACGACCGGCCCAAGTTCGAAACTCTTACACAAATATGAAGTGGTGGTTAGAAAAATACTTTCACCCGACAAAATTCGAGATAAAGAGCACGATAGACGCCGACAATGCTATTGAACAGGTAGTTACATCCATAAACCGAGGTTATCCGGTGATGGTCAGTACAAATCATGATCGAACGGCCGGCCACATCATACTAGTCATCGGATACGCCGGTTACGTCCAGAATAGAAGTAATCCGAATATTAAGTTTATTTGTCATGATCCCTATGGAAAGTTTGATCCGCAATTGGCATCTAGACAATACGGAAAGCGTCGTCACGAATCCGGAATGTCGCTACAGATCGGTGGCGAATTTGGACCAGGCAAGGCTATCCAGTATGACTATGATGGAATCCGTAGAATTAGACAGGACAAACACTCCTCGGGCAGATTTTACCTAATCATGGTTAAGGCATAGTTGACCCTGCTCACATAGCGCATCAAGCTGAGCGGTAAAACATTGGAGGAGATTTCAACCGTTAAATTGACCATTAGCTACGACCACTTCCACCTGACCTTGTTTATCTCACCGGAAGCCCGTAGAACCTGCGGAAACCAAATATATTGCAGGTGTTGTTCAATGGTAGGACATTAGCTTCCCAATCCGATAATCAATCTTCCGGGAGTTCAGTGGGAATGAATAACACTACAAAGCAGATGTCTACCTCCGGCGCTCAAATGGCCGCATAGTGCCAGGGAGCAGAAGTTAGGAAACAAATTCTGTGGGTCCGCTGCTGGCCTATTCTGTTGAAAACTCGAAAAAACCGGAGAGCTGTTTTTCTGCAGAAAGCCAAAACATTCTGAACTCCGTACAGTACTTGGCATGTAAGCTCGACAGTAGCTCTGTCGGTCGAGATCGTTAGTTATAGGCCTCCCCCCGTAAGTTAAATTATAGAATTCGTTAAATCGAAAATAAATTTACCGTCGGGAAAAATTTGGATTTTTTCAACAGAATAGGCCGAAGGTTGCCTCCCACCAGGATCTTTTAAGCGTCAGCGGCAGTAACCGAGCCAAAGCAGAAACTAAAATTTTAGCGATATATAAGGATACCGCCTCTTTGCCAGCTGTGTTCATTATGTATAAGCTTCTATATCTCAGACGTACTTAAATTTCGGTGGAAAAAGCAGATTCCCCTCAAGATCAAGGCAGGCTGGAACGCAGCGTTAGCCTGTTCCAGGCTACCATTTATGGCGTCGGCATCATTCTAGGGGCTGGGATTTATGCACTCATTGGTGAAGCTGCCGGTATCGCGGGCAATGCGATTTGGATTTCTTTCGTTATCGCAGCGTTGATAGCCGCCTGCTCGGCAATCTCCTACGCGGAATTGTCATCGCTTTATCCCAAAAGTGCAGCAGAGTTTGTGTATGTCAAAGAAATATCCGGCTCACCGCTATTGGGATTTGTGGTCGGATACGTGACCGTGGTTACGGGCATCATTTCCGTGGCAGCGGTGGCATTGGGATTTTCTACCTATTTTAAACTTTACATCGACACCGATCCCGTTCTGGTTGCGATTGTTCTCATCCTGGTTGTAGCAACGCTTAATTTTAGTGGCATCCAGCAAAGTGCCCGGGTGAACACCTTGCTGACTTTTGTGGAGGCTGCCGGGCTAATATTTATTATTTTTATCGGAGCATCCTACATTGGTGATGTTGATTTGCTGGTGTTCGATGCCGGGTCCACGGTTAGCGACGCATCTGGTTGGAAACCGGTGATGGCTGCCGCCGCCTTGATCTTTTTTGCTTACCAGGGATTCGAGGATATAGCGAATATTGCCGAGGAAACGAAATCTGCCGAGAAAACAGTTCCTCTTGCTCTGCTATTGTCGCTATTGATCACGACAGTAATTTATATCCTGGTGGCGGTGGTCGCAATCAGCGTGGTCCCGGCCGAGTCACTCTACGCCGCATCTCAACTCGATAGTCCAAGCGAGGGACCACTGGCGCTGGTTGCCAGTACCGCATTGAACTCACCTTTGGGCGGAAATTTATTTACGGTCATTGCTCTGTGTGCAACGGCTAACACAGTATTGGTATTACACATAGTGACGTCGCGAATGATATATGGCATTGCCAGGGATAACTGTCTGCCCGAGTTCCTCGCCAGAGTAAATCGAAAAACTAAAACCCCTGTCAGCGCCGTGATACTGGCAACCGTTTTTTGTGTTTTATTTACCCTTGGGGGTTCGCTAGGAGATGTTGCAAACCTGACCAACGTAGGAGTTTTTCTGGTGTTCTTTATGGTGAATCTGATGTTGCTGACGCATCGCTACCAAAACCGCAATTCAGAAAATCTGAGACATACTTCGGTGTCGCTGGCACTTAACCTGGGCTGGTTTCCTTTATTACCGTTTTTTGGAGCATTGTTTTGTGCCGTAATGTTACTTACTCAGTTCTGGCAACCGATGACTGTATTGGGCATATCGGTACCAATAATTCTTTATACTCTTTTTATTACTATTTTAGCGGTACCAATCTACCTGCTTTCTCAAAAGAACAAGGGATAATTCAAAGGACGTAATGAAGGGGGCGGCATCCTTTGAGGCGGGCCGTTAGCTCCCGTTACCAGACTGGATTTGTCGTTTGCTGGGTGTCTGTTTTTGGCCGACTCCCGCAGCCCATCAGCGGCTTTTCAGCGTCGGCATTGGGGAATACAGACCCTCATCTGCATTGTTTGGTTCGACTGCATGCGCTTAACAGGTTGACCTGGGATCACAGTCGCTTATTAGGCTTTTGCTCCTTGTTCTTTTGCTAAAGCAATCCATTTTTCCCTTTGCTCCAGACTTGAGCCTCTTATCGGTGCAAACTCAGTTATTCTCGCAACTTTAATACCGCAGAATTCAAGAATTGTGCGTTTCATTTGATTATGTCCAGGTCTATGAAATACCCATCGGTAATACCAAGCAGGGGTATCCATTGACACCATCAAGTGAGCAGTACGCCCCGTGAGAAGTTTCTCAGGTAGCGAGGCGCCTTCACCGTACTTAAAGGCAAAACCAGGCAAGAAAACCCTGTCAAAAAAACCTTTCATTAGCGCGGGCATAGATCCCCACCAATTGGGGTAGACAAATACAAGATGATTAGACCAGAGAATCAACTCCTGTGCTTTTATTAAATCGGGTTCAAGATCTTGGATTTTGTTATATCCGTTCCAAAGCACTGGATCAAAGGTTAATTCGCCTAGTCTAAGTTCTCGGATCTCAGCCCCTGTATTCGCAGCGCCCTCAACATATGCCTGAGTTATTGAACCGCAGAAACTGTCGTTATCTGGATGACAAAGAATGACCAGTATTTTCTTCTTCATAAATTATTCGTAGGCTTAATAACAGGATTATAAGATTTTGGCTCGATAACATATTATCGCGTCTTTGTTGGGCGTCCGAAAGTGGCCGAAGATTGCCTCCTACCAGTACTCGACGAGCGTCAGCTTTGGAGAAAACAGACCCTCAGACTCAATAGATTAGCTGCGATTTGCGACTCTATTCGGAAACTTGAAGTCATCCGGTAACAAGGTCATTCCCGCGTAAGCGCCGGTTTTAGGCCTGCGGATCCCGACGTATCGGAATCTTATGACGCGCGGTCATTGCAAGACCGATGCGTCGGACCGCCCCGCTTTCGCGGGGATGACGATGATAAGGGTCCGAAGCTGGCCGATTTTCGTTGCCTGTCTCGATTGTTCAGGTGTCACTCTTGCGCAGTAAGCTCCGGTTCAGGCGTTGGCCATTGATGCAAGCCGCTGATTGATCAGATCGTCGGCCTCTTGCATGATCATGTCGATCAACTGTTTGCAGGTCGGGATATCGTCGATCAGCCCGGCGACCATGCCGCAGGACCAGACGCCGGCGTCCATGTCGCCGTCGAGCATGATTTTCGGGTAGACGCCGGCGACCTCGTCGATGATGTCCTCGAATTTCAGCTCGCTACCGAGTCTTCGCTCCTTCTCCAGCAGGCTTTCGGTGGCGGCGTTGTTCAGTACGCGCTCGGTGTTGCGCAGCGAACGCATCACCAGCCGGGTGTCGAGCTCGGTGGCCGCGACGATGGCCTGTTTGACCCTGGTATGGACCGGCGCCTCGCGGGTGGCGATGAAGCGGGTGCCCATGTTGATGCCGTCCGCGCCCATCGCCAGCGCCGCTACCAGGCTGCGCGCATCCGCCATGCCGCCGGAGGCGACGAATGGAATCTCCAGTTCGTCGGCTGCGCGCGGCAGCAAAATCATGTTCGGAATATCGTCCTCGCCGGGGTGCCCGCCGCACTCGAAGCCGTCGACCGAGACCGCGTCGCAGCCGATAGCCTGCGCCTTCAGCGAGTGCCGCACCGAGGTGCATTTGTGGATGATCTTGATGCCGGCGTCTTTCAGCGCCGGCAGGTGCTCCTGCGGATTGCGACCGGCGGTTTCGACCACCGTGACGCCGCCGTCGATGATCGCCTTGATGTAGCCGGGGTAGTCGGGTGCGGACAGGCTCGGCAGAAAGGTCAGGTTGACGCCGAAGGGTTTGTCGGTCATATCCCTGCACCTGGCGATCTCGTCGGCCAGGTCGCAGGCGGAGGCCTGCGTCAGCCCGGTGATGATGCCGAGCCCGCCCGCGTTCGACACCGCCGCCGCGAGCTCGGCAAAGCCCACGTAGTGCATGCCGCCCTGGATGATAGGATGCTCGATACTGAGTAGTTCGGTGATGCGTGTTTTCATTCTGCTGTCCCGATTAAACTTGCTTCAGATGATAAGACTTGGGCCGGGTCAGATGCTCGAAGCCCACGCTCGACAGTGTGCAGCCGCGCCCGGAATTCTTGACCCCGGTCCAGGCCAGCGCCGGGTCGAGGTAGTCGCAGCGATTCATGAACCAGGTGCCGGTTTGCACCTGGTTACCGATCTCGATGGCCGCGTTTTGATCGCGAGTGAACACCGCCGCGGTGAGCCCGAACTCGCTGTCGTTCATGAGCTCTATCGCCTCGTCGTCGCCGCTCACCGACATGATGCCCATCACCGGGCCGAAGGTTTCCTCGGTCATCACGCGCATCGAGTGATCGACGTCGACCAGAACCTGCGGTGCGAGATAGGGGCTGCCGTTTTCGTCGGCGGCGAAGCCGGCCGGATCGATCAACGCACGCGCGCCGGCCGCGATCGCCTCTTCGATTTGCCCGCGCACGAAATCGGCGGCGCTGGTCTTGACCAGCGGTCCGAGATTGCTGTCGCTATCGTCAGGGCGCCCGAGTCGGTAACTTGAAACCAGCGCGGTCACGCCCGCAACAAACTCATCGTAGATGGCGGCGTCTACATAGACGCGCTCGATGCCGCAACAGGATTGCCCCGAATTGAACATGGCGCCGTCGGTTACCGTTTCGATCGCCTGTTGCAGGTCGGCATCCTTGCGCACGTATGCCGGATCCTTGCCGCCAAGCTCGAGGCCGACCCCGATAAAGCGCCCGGCCGCGGCGCGTTCCACCATTTCGCCGCCGGGTACAGAGCCTGTAAAGGCGACGAAGTCGACCAGCGGCGACTGGATTACCGCCTCGGTATCTTCGTGGCTCAGGTGTAAGTACTGGAATACGCCCTCGGGCAGGCCGGCCTCGGTAAAGGCCTGCTGCAGGCTTTCGGCACACAGCGGGGTCTGCGCCGAATGCTTGAGAATAACCGTGTTGCCCGCCAGCAGCGCCGGCATGATCGCGTTGACCGAGGTCAGGTAGGGGAAATTCCAGGGTGCGATAACGAACACGACACCCAGCGGTTCGCGCTTGATGTAGCGGGTAAAACCTTCTTTTGCCTCGGGCTCGAGATCGGCCAGCGCGCTTTCGGCGATGGCGATCATGTGTCGCGCTCGCTCCTCGAAACCGGCTACTTCGCCGGGCGCCTGGGATATCGGCCTGCCCATTTGCCAGCTTAGTTCCTCGGCTATTTCCTGCTTGCGCGCGACGAAGGCATCGACCGCCTTGCTGCATAAAGCCTGGCGATCGGCGAGCGGCGTGTCGCGCCAGGACTTCTGCGCCTTTGCCGAGGCTGAGAGGGTCTGCTGTATTTGGTCGCCGGACGCGGTTTCGCGCTCCACGTAAACGCTGCCGTCGACCGGGGTGATGCATTGAAGCCTGCTCATGGGATTTGCTCGCGATTTAAAAGGGCTGGAAATACTAATACAGAAACGACGGCACAGAAACCTGAATCAGGTCTGGCCCTGGCTCCGGCTCGTCGGTCCCGCTGTTGTTCGGGGCGCCCCATCAGAGGGAAAAATTGCTGCTGACGCAGCCAGATATAAGGAAAGCTGCTGCGGTGACCATGGCGCCACTGGGTATTTAACTGGCGTTGCGCCTGGTCGAAGCTGACGTCGGTTATTTCGAAATGCGGGTTAGCTGACATGCGTTGCAATCCGGAATGCGGCCAGACTCAAGATTGCCAATAATCGCGCCGGATTTCCACGCAAAAAACCCGATCGGCGCGACCGGGTTTTCTAAAATGGCGTGGAAACAGGCTTACAGCATACTCTTGATATCGGCCGCGAAGGTCGGGAAAGCGTACATTTCGTCGCCCAGCTGGTCGGCGCTGATGCCGTGGCGCATCGCCAGCGCAAACAGGTGGATCAGCTCCTCGCCATGGTGGCCGACGATGTGCGCGCCGACGATCCTGCGCGATCCCTTTTCCACCAGGATCTTGGACCAGGCGACGGTTTCGGCATAAAAGCGCGCTGAAAACCAGTTCGACATATCGGAGGTCAGTGCGTCGATATCCAGCCCCGCCTGATCCGCCTCGGCCTCGGTCAGGCCGACGCTGGCGAGCGCCGGCACCGTGTAAACCGCGCTCGGCACGATCGAGTAGTCGGGTTCGAGGGCGGCGTCTTCGACGATGTTGCGACCGACGATGCGGCCTTCATAGGTTGCCAGCGGCGATAACTGCGCGGAATGCACCAGGGCATCGCCGGCGACCCAGATCGACGGGTTGGAAACCGAGCGCAGCCTGGAATCGACCTCGATGCGGATGCCGTCATGCTCGATGTTGGCGGCCTCGAGATTTAAATCGGCGACATTGGCGATGCGGCCGGTGCCGTTGACGACCCGGCTGCCTTCGGCTAACTGACGCTCGCCCTGATGCACGAAATGCACCTGCAGCCTGTCACCCAGCTTTTCGACCGCTTCCACCTCTACCCCGGTCTTGATGGTAATGCCGAGGCGCTCGCTCTCGGTGCGGATCGCGGCCACCGCGTCCGCGTCGAGGCGCGGTAACAGCTGCGGCGCCATTTCGAGAATCGTGACCCGGGCGCCGGCGCGGGCATAGACGTGGCTGAACTCCATGGCGATCACGCCGCCACCGATGAATACGACTTCGTCGGGCATTTCGCGTTCGTTGAGGACGTCATCGGATGTGATCAGGTGTTCGGCGCCGGGTATCGACAACGGCCGCGTTATCGATCCGGTAGCGATGACGAAGTTGTCGGCCTCGATGCGTTCGCCGTTGACCTCGATGGCGTCGGCGGCGACGAAGCGGGCCTTGCCCTTGTAGATGTCACCGCGGCTTTTCGCGGTTTCTTCCATCGCGCCGGGAATGAAGTCGATCATATCGCTCTTGCGATCGATCAGTTTGCCCCAGTCGAGCCTGGCGGGGCCGACCTCGATGCCGTGCTCGCCTGCGCGTTCGATTTCGTGCATCGCATTGGCTGCGGCGAGCAGAACCTTTTTCGGGGTACAGCCGCGGTTCGGGCAGGTACCGCCAAATTCGTCGGATTCGACGAAGGCGATCGATTTGCCCGCAGCCTGTGCGATTTGTGAAACACCGAAACCGGCATTGCCGGCGCCGAGAATAACGATATCGTAATGATGTGACATGGCTTTGACCCTGCTGATATTGAATTATTGACCAAATGGTCATAAACTGGTTGAAAAATATGGCTGCCAGGCAGCCGATATTGGTAATATAATGGTTATTGACCGATCGGTCAATAACAAATTAAAACTATTCCCAGGAAACGGAAAATGGCGAGACCCAGGCAATTTGAAGAAGAAAAGGTAATCGAAAGCCTGATGAGCGTATTTTGGGATAAAGGCTACGAGGCAACCTCGATGCAAGACCTGGTGGCTGCGTCGGGCTTGCTCAAGGGCAGTCTTTACGGCGCTTTTGGCGACAAGCATGCGATGTATCTGGCCGCGCTAAGGCATTATGACCGCACCCGCATGCAGGCGGGAATCGATATGCTCAACGGCGAAGGCAGCGCACGCCAGAAAATTTCCCGGCTGTTCGATAACGTTATCGAGTCGACCAAGCGGGGCCTGTTTGCCGGAGGTTGCCTGCTTTGTAACGCCAGCCTCGAAATGGCTGCTACCGACCCCCAGGTAAAAAGCGAGGTCAAGACCACCATTCGCCGGCTCAAGGTCGCCATCATGGAGGCGCTCAAATCACGCATCGCCAACGAGGACGAAGCCGCATCGCTGGCGGCCTTCATCGTCAGCGCTTACTTCGGTTCCAGGGTGCTCGCCAAGGGCGGCGCGCCAGCGGCGATGATAGGCGATACCCGCGATCATTGTCTGCAGTTGGTACCCTGACCGGGACCCGTGCGCGATTAAACAGCCATGACGGCGTCTGCGCCGATGTTTATGCCATCGCGGGACAAATCGCTCTCAATTTTTCACCGACTGGGTTAAATTATCGCGACTACCTGTTCTGATCCGGTACCAGTTATGCCCGAAACCAGCAGTAACGGCAGCGTTTACGAAATTAGCGGCCCCATCGATGCCCCGGTCATCGTCTTTGTGCACGGCCTGGGCCTTAATCGGCAGGTCTGGAGCAGCTACATCCCGCGATTCGCAGCTCGATATCGGGTGTTGAATTACGATTTGTACGGACATGGAGAGAGTGCGCCGCCTCCCGGTACGCCGTCGCTGACCATGTTTTCCGAGCAACTTCTGGGATTGCTGGACGAGCTCGCCATCGATCGCTGTTCGATCGTCGGATTTTCGCTGGGCGGCATGATCAATCGGCGTTTTGCGATGGATCATGGCGAGCGCCTGCAGGCGATGGCGATTTTGAATTCTCCGCATGAGCGCGGCGACGAGGCGCAAAAACTGGTAGAGCAGCGCGCACTGGATTCCGCCGCCGGCGGGCCGGGTGCTACCCTCGATGCCACCATCGAACGCTGGTTTACGCCTGATTTTATTGATGCAAATCCCGAATACATCGCCCAGGTGCGCAACTGGGTGCTGGCCAACGACCCGGAGATTTACGCAAAGTGCCGTCGGGTGCTTGCCTTTGGCGTGCTCGAGCTGATAGGAGCGCAACCGCCGATTACGCATCCAACGCTGATCGTCACCTGTGAAAACGACAGCGGCAGCACGCCGGCCATGAGCCAGACTATTGCCGGCGAGATCAGCGGATCGCAAGTGATCGTGGTGCCGCAATTGCAGCATATGGGGCTGGTGGAAAATCCATCGTTTTTTATTAACGCCGTGGCCGAGTTTCTCGAAGATCAGTTGCACGGTTAGCGACAATGCCAGCGGGAGAGGTCAAGTGAACAAAATGTCGGGCGGGCAGGCCGCGGTCGCGGCGCTCGATTGCGGTAAATCCGCGGTCGTCGATATCACGGTCGATCCGGCAGCGCTTTACGGTTTTCGTCGCGACTCTTTCAAACGTCGGGGAGGCCAGACCGATGGAGCGTCGATCGAAACATTCCAGGATACTTGAAATCACGGGATAGAAGGCATGGCGACCTGCGTTCGGGCGGTATCGCGAAATTGAGTCCGAAATTGTTGCCATCTGTATCGAAATCCGAAAAATAGGATTAATATTTGTCGCAATACGACCCGGTTCACCCCCATAACTAGCAATTAACAGGTAAGCAAGATGAAGTTTCATTTAGCAATTAATCTCGAACGCATGGATGACAGAAACGATATGAGCGACGTCGCCAGGCACACGCTGGAGATGGTGCAGATGGCCGACCAGGCCGGTTTCAAAATCGCCTGGGCAGCGGAGCACCATGCACTGGAAATGACGATCGCGCCGAATCCGTTTCAGATTCTGACCTGGTGGGCGAGTCATACCGATAACATTCGCCTTGGCACCGCGGTCGCGGTCGCGGCTTACTGGCACCCGATCAACCTCGCGGGTGAAGCGGCGATGACCGATTTGCTCAGCGGCGGGCGCCTCGAGTTCGGCATCGGTTCCGGCGCCTACCAGCGCGAGTTCGATCGCATGCATCCCGGGCTCAAACAGTCGGACGCCTACCGGCACATGCATGAAATGCTGCCGGCGCTGAAGGCGCTATGGGCCGGGGACTACGAACACAACGGTGAATTCTGGTCTTTCCCGACCTCGACCTCGGTGCCGAAACCGGTGCAGCAGCCGCATCCGCCGATCTGGGTAGCGGCGCGGGCGCCGATTACCTTCGATTACGCGATAAAAAATAACTGTAACGTCATGTCATGGCCGCTGACGCGACCCTTCGCCGAGGCCGAGTTGTACAAGAGCCAGCTGGACGAGGCCATCGCCGCCAATCCCGGATCGGATCGCCCGACTTTTGCATTGATGCGTCATACCGCCCTGTACGATGACGCCGCCGGTCGCGATGCCGCCATCCGTGCCATTCAGACGGTACTGGGTCAGTTCGAAAACCTGTTCCGCAACCTCGGCGATGTCAACAATGGCTTTCCGCGGCAGATACCGCTGGAGGAACTCACCGATCGCGAACAGTACAATGCGGAAATGCTCGAGGAAAACCTGATGTTCGGATCGCCCGAAGAGGTGATTGCCAAGTTAAAGCGTTACCAGGCACTCGGCGTGGACGAGTTCATTTACTACGCAAGCATGGGCCTCGGGCAAAAGCAGCAGAAACGTTCGCTGGAACTGTTCTGCTCCGAGGTCATGCCCGCCTTTGCCTGATCGAAGGCGCGCGCTATTGGGCGCCGGCAAGGTAGCTTTGATACTGCGGTATCGCGATAGCCGCGACGATTCCGATGACAAAAAATGCCGGCATCAGCCAGCCCAGAATCAGCACCCCGATCGAATTGGATTCGGGTTCGGGGCCAAAGTTGTTCGATCCATGCGTGCCCGGGAAAAACACCAGGTAAATTACCGGCAGCAGGTTAACGTAGGGCAGTAGCAGCAGTATGCTCCACCAGCCGCTGCGGTTGAGATCGTTGAATCGCCTTTTGCCATACATGACGGTGACCACCAGCGATGCGAGGACAATCAATCCCATAACCCCGAATCCGGCAACCGAAAGGCCGGCTTCGGCATACATGGCGCCGGCCGCCAGGCCCATCGCAGCGCCACCGACGATCATCAGCAAAATACTGACGCCGACTCCGTAGGCCAGGTAACGCATTCGGCCGATGCGGCCGTTGAATGAAAAAACCTTCGGCGAATACAGCACGTCCTGCCCGTTATCCAGGGTCGCGTCGGGTGCGCTGTAAGGATTTGCTTCGCTCATTGGGGACTCCCTCTCGGAATGTGACCGGATTTTACAAAAAAAGCATAGCACAGGATTTTTGTTTTTGAGTTTCAAGGCATAAATCGAAGCCTGCTGGTTTTTTCGGTAAAGTGTGAGGCCGTTTGGCCGATACAGCCGGTAACTTGAGTATTTAAATGATTCGCCCATCAGCAGATGGAGCGCACTTCTTGCCTGGAGCCGGTAATCATGTCAGCAAAATCTACCTCCGATTTTGTCAGTAGAGTCTTTGCCAAAACCACGATCAAAAGCCAGATCTGGCTCGGGTTTGGTCTTTTACTGGCAATTCTTTTATTTGTCTCTCTGAGCACGCTTAAGGTTTTTGCTCAACTCGACAAGGGCATAAGCGAGGTGACAGAAAGCATTCAGCCGGTTGTGCTCGGCGCACAGAATCTCGAAACCGAGCTGGAAGCAGCCAGTAATGCGCTCGGATTTTTCCTGTTAACCAAGGAAACCATATATCGTAATCGCTACTCGCAGCACCTGGGCACGGCGATTAGCCTGGTTGACCAGCTGGCGGCCTACGATTTCGTGCTCGCCAACGAGCAGTACAAAGTCGATGTCGCTATGGTGCACAGTGACCTGCAACAGCTGGCGGCCTATCGTGACCGGATGCTGGCGCTTGGCGCCAGCGATGTAGACAACATCCCGGCGCAGCAAATTGCCTCGCAAAAACTCAATCCGATGGCGCAGCAACTGCAATCGATGATTAGCCAGATGATCAACTCGGATTACGAAGAAGACAACTCCGATGGTTCGCGCGATGAGTTTCGCCAGGTGATTTATGATCTGCGCTACTACAACGTGCAGATGTCCAGCGAGCTGCGCACATTTCTTGCTTTCCGAAGCACTTCCAGCGTCGAAAACATGCGCGCCATCTGGGATGTGGTCAAAACCAAGCTCGGCGTCATCGAGGCCAGCGAGGACCTTTACACCTTTGAGCAGGATGAAGTCGTGAGCCAGGTTATAGCGCTTTATGAAACCTATTACGCGGGAATCATGGAAGCGGTCGAGGTTCATTCAACCGATCGTTATCGCACCGATATATATCTGGTCAAGAGTGAAATCGGACCGCTGACGGCAAAAATCGAGTCTAACCTCGGTTTGCTGGTCGACCAGTTAAAGCAGCATATTTCGGATACCGGAGTCCAGCTTCAACTGGAAGCATCGAATGCCGGCGACAAAGTCTTTACCGGTATGGCGGGCGGTGTGTTGATTGGTGTTCTTATTGCGTTTTTCATGGTGCGCATGATGTCGTTGCCGCTCAACGCGGCGGTCGATGCAATGGAAGATCTGGCTGAAGGCGAGGGCGATCTGACGCATCGGCTAAACGACAATGGCCGCTCTGAAATCGCGATCATGTCGCGTAACTTCAATAATTTTGCCGAGAAGGTGCAAAAGCTGGTTGCGCAGGTGGCGCTCGGCGTGGAAAACCTGTCGAGCGTGGTCGCCGATGTTTCCGAAATTGTCGATCAGACGCAAACCGGCGCCGAGCGGCAGCGTCAGCAAACCGATTATGTCAATACGGCGATTTCGGAAATGTCTTCCTCGGTGCAGGATGTTGCTTCCAGTGCTAACCAGGCGGCCGATTCCGCGCGACTCGCCGACAGTAACGTACAGTCGGGTCAACGCGTGGTCGACGAGACGATTTCCTCGATCCATACCCTGGCCGAGGAAATTGAAACCGGGGTCAATGTCATTAACGCCTTGTCCAGCGAGGTACAGTCGATTGGCTCGGTGCTCGATGTCATCAAGGGTATCGCCGAACAAACCAACCTGCTGGCGTTGAATGCGGCGATCGAAGCCGCGCGCGCCGGTGAGCAGGGCAGGGGATTCGCGGTGGTCGCCGATGAAGTGCGTACGCTTGCCAGCCGTACCCGGGAATCGACTGTCGAGATCGAGGCGATGATCGAGAAACTGCATAGCCAGGCACGCGACGCGGTCGACGTCATTTCGCAGGGTCAGCAAAAAGCCAACGCCAGCGTCGCGAGCGCTTCCAACGCAGGAATCGCGTTAACCGAAATTACCGCATCGGTTAACACGATTTCGAACATGAATATGCAAATCGCGACCGCCTCCGAGCAGCAAAGCGCGGTAGCGGTCGAGATTAGCGAGAACGTGGTCAGCATCAATGCCGTTGCCGACGAAAACGCCCGGGCGTCGAATATGCTGGCCAGCTCCAGCGAAAACCTGGCCCAAATCGCGGCAGAATTGCGGGAAGTGGTCTCGCATTTCAAGTATTAGCCTGGGCTTAAAATCCCGGTGATGCGAAAATTGTGGTGAAGCGGATTTCAATTTAAACTGCTGTTTTGTTGCGTTTCAGCCGGTTCGAAGCAATCCGGCGGCCAATCAGCCAGGGAATTCACCGTATGCCTCAGCAGCTATCCACTGATCTCCTCGATCCGATTTTTCGTAAAACCCTGGGTGCCATCAAGGGCAGGGACTACGAGCAGGGTTTCTCCCTTCCCGGTGCCTTCTATACCGATTCTGCGTGGCTGCAGGCCGAATGCGACGAGCTTTTCATGCGCGACTGGTTCTGTGTCGGTCGCCTCGAAGAGGTATCGAAACCGGGTGACTTTTTCAGCTTCGAGCAGGTCGGCGAGCCCGTTTTAATCGCCCACGGGCGCGATGGCGTAATCCGCGCAATGTCAAACGTTTGCCGACATCGCGGCACGGTGTTGGCCAGCGGCAGCGGCAATACAAAAAAGTTTCTCTGCCCCTATCATCACTGGGCTTATGACACCAGCGGACAGTTATTGAACGCCCCGCATATGGAGTCCCACCAGGCGTTCAACATGAAGGAATGCCGGCTTCGGCAATTTAATATCGAGTTCTGGCAGGGTTTCATATTCGTCAATCTGAATTCGCGGCCGGCGAAGTTGAAACAGGAACTGGCGCCACTGGATAAAACGATTGCAAACTACCACCTGGAGCAGATGTCGCTGCGCTACCTGGCGGACGAGGTCTGGGATATCAACTGGAAATGCCTGCTGGAAAACTTCATGGAAGGCTATCATCTGACGCCGCTGCACCGGAATACCCTGCACAAGGTCAATCCGAGCCGTTTATGCGAGCACCTGAAGCCGGGTAAACGTCATTTTGGATACAGCGTCGGTTTTACCAGGCGCTTACCCGCGGAGCGTATCGGGCATGCCGATCTTTCCGAACAGGAAATGGATACCTGTATCATGTTTGCGATGCCGCCCGGCCTTGCCGTTGGCATCGGCAGCGACTACAGCTCTTTCCTGTGTCTGCGCCCGCTGGGCCCGTCCGGGGTGAACGTAAAAATGGGACTGATTTTTCAGGGCGATCACTGGTCCCAACAGGATGTCGATAACGCCATCGAACTGTTTCAGCACACCATGGAGGAGGACAAGCAGGTACTGCTCAGGGTGCAGCAGGGCCTGGGTTCGCGTTTCCACGAGCCCGGACCGCTGGCGTCACGCGATCTCGAGGGTACTATCTGGGATTTTTATCAGTACCTGAGCCGTAAGCAGGCGACCGTCCGCAAAAAGTCCAAAACCTGACTGGCGACCCGGAGAGAGAATGAACAATCCAGACCCGCAACAGATGGCCAACCGCTACAGCGATGACGAGTGGCAACTGCGAGTGCAGTTGGCGGCCTGCTATCGCGCCTTTGTGCACTACGGCTGGACCGACTCGATTTTTACCCATTTAAGCGCACGCGTGCCGGATAACCCGCAACAGTACCTGATCAACCCCTACGGCCTGCTGTTCGATGAAATTTGCGCCAGTAACCTGATCAAGGTCGACTTTGACGGTAACGTCGTTAACGGTAACTATCCCTACAACGAGGCCGGTCACGCCATTCATACGGCGATGCTAAAGGCTCGCCCCGAGGTTAACGTTGCCCTGCACAGCCACACGCGGGCGGGAATGGCGGTGTCCTGTATGCAATGCGGCCTGTTGCCGCTGACGCAACAGGCCAATGAAATTCGAGACCTGCTTTGCTATCACCAGTACGGCATCGCGCGCACCGATAGCGAGGAATGCGAGCGCCTCGGCGCGGACATGGCCGATAAATGGATCATGGTCATGCAAAATCACGGTCTGTTAAGCGTTGGCCGCAATGTTGCCGAGGCCTTTTACTACCTGTACACCGTGGAAAGCGCCTGCAAGGTGCAGGTCGACGTGCTGGCCTCCGGCAAAGACTATGTTAGCCCTGCGCCGGATGTGGTCGATGAACTGGCGCGCGAAGGCCGCCGGCGCGCCAGCGTAAACCTGGAACACGTCGACCTGGCCTGGAACGCGGTATTACGCCTGCTGGATTCGAAGGATTCGACGTTTCGCAACTAGCCCGAAACCGGCCCGCTCAGTCGGATCACCGCGGAGGCGTATCGCCCAGCAGGTAGCGCGGGCCGGAGCCGAGATCCGAGGCTTCGTCGTCGGCATTGTAAAGCAGGCAATTTTTCATCGACAGGCAGCCGCAACCGATGCATCCGCTCAGCCTGGCGCGTAAATTCTGCAGTTCGGCAATGCGCCGGTCGAGTTGCCTGCCCCAGCTGGCCGAAAGCCTGCTCCAGTCTTTCCTGGTTGGCGTTCGCTGCTCGGGCAGGCTCGCAAAAGCTTGACCGATTTCGCCCAGGCTCAATCCCAGCCTTTGCGCCACGCGAATTATCGCAATTCGTCGCAGCATGGAGCGATGATAGCGCCGATGGTTGCCTTCGCCGCGAAGCGAATGGATCAGGCCGCGGCTCTCGTAAAAACGCAGGGTCGAAGTGGCTACCCCGCTGCGCGCGGCGGTGTCGCCGATACTGAGCAGGTTTTTGCTTAAATTCATTGCATTGTTCCTGGTTAATCGAGTATTGACTTAAAGTTAACTTTAACTTTTATACTGCTGCCACTATTTTGACAAGGTGAAATCCATGACAAAGGTTTTACAACGGGCCTGCGCTGGCGAACGCAACTGGCAGCGCCTGATGGCGCTCTCCGAGCTGGCGTCGCAGTCGGTGAAAATGCTGCGAATCGCGGGCAAGCAAATCGCGGTGTTCAAAACCCCGGACGGGATCCGGGCCTGTGACAACCGCTGCCCGCACGAGGGCTTTCCGCTGTCGGAGGGCAGCCTGTCATCGGATTGCATCCTGACCTGCAACTGGCACAACTGGAAGTTCAATCTCGAAAGCGGCGAGAATCTCTACGGCGGAGACCGGCTGCGTACCTACGCGCTCGAGATTCGCGGTGACGACATCTGGATAGATATCACCGAGTTGCCCTACGAGGAAAGATATCTATCGATCAGCGCCAGCTTGCGCGATGCCTTCGACGATTACAGCTACGACCGTATCGCACGCGAGATCGCGCGCCTGATTCGGCTGGGCGCGGATCCGATGGATGCATTGCGTCTGGCCATCGACTGGTCCTGGCAAAGAATGGAGTTTGGCTGGACTCACGCCTACGCCGGCATGGCCGACTGGTTGCAACTTTACGACGAGCACCCGGGGGACGCCGAGATTCAACTGGCCTGCCTGGTCGAAAGCGTCGCCCACGCCGCCTACGACGTCCTGCGCGAGCCCGAATATCCGTTTACCGCCGATGTGAAGGAGTTCGACGCGGATCGGTTCGTCGCCGATATCGAGGCGGAAAACGAGGCCGCCGCGGTGGCAGCCATTCGCGGCGGAATTCGCGCCGGGCTGGAATTTGTCGATTTCGAGGAGGCGCTGTCGCGGGCCGCGTTGCAGCATTACAACGACTTCGGTCATGCGTTGATCTACCTGACCAAGGCAGGCGCGCTGATCAAGCGCCTGGGCGAGGCGGTTATGGAGCCGCTGTTACTGTCGCTGGTTCGTGAAATGGTCTATGCCTCGCGGGAAGACAAGATACCCGAGTTTCGCGCCTACGGAGCCGAGCTCGAAAAATGGGGGCGGCACGGGGATCAAAGCCCCGATCCGGCAATGTGGCGACGCAAGAGCATCAACAAGTCGCTGAAGGCGGCCGTCGCCTGTAGCGGCAGCGAAGCCGAGGAAATCTATCGCGCGCTGCTGCTGGCCAACGCGATCAACCTGCTCAGTTTCGATATTGCACAGCAGGACAAGATACACGTCTCGGTATCCGGTAACGTCGGCTGGCTCGATTTCACCCATGGCCTGACCTTTGCCAGTGCCGTACGCCAGCAGTGTTCGCGCTTTCCGCGGCTGTGGCCGCAGGGTCTGTTACAAATGGCCTGCTTTAACGGTCGTAACGCGGGTTTCACCGACGACAGCATCGACCTCGATAGCTGGCGCCCCGAGAATATGGAAAACAAGCTTGCGGTGCTGATCGAGCGGGTGCTGGATCACGGTCAGGGTGAACATATCGTTTCGGTGCACCTGCTGAAGTCGGTGCTTGCGGTGCGGCAGGAAATCCGCGATCTCGATTCTTGCGATGCGGAAATCCTGGTAGCGGCGCTGACTCGTTTCTTCGATTCCCCGCTCAAGCGCCGGCAGGTCAGGCGCACCGCTTTCCAGTCATTGCAATTCGTGGCAAAGGAATGATTATTCGAGCAATTGTTTAAGCGCCGCTACCTCTGCTTCGAGTGCGCTAAGCCGCTGTTCGAGTTCGCTGATGCTGGAATGGGCCGGCGATTCCCGGGTCTTGCTGACCTCTGCCTGCTCGACATGCGCGGCAACATCCACCGCACCGGCGAACAGGTGCATGTACTCGCTATCCTTGCGCCCCGGCGTGCGCGGCAGCTGTACCACCAGGGGATCGGCGTGTAGCTCGTTCAACGCATCGAGCGATTCGACCACCGCCTGGTTGTCGGCGAATTCATGTAGACGCCCGCTGCGGGCGCGCAGCTCTCCGGGGGTTTGCGGACCGCGTAACAGTAACAGGCAGACGATAGCGTACTGCGCCTCATCGAATTGCAGCTCGCTGAACGAGGTATTGCAGAAGCGTTGCGAATACTTTTCCACCCCGCGTTTGAAATTTTCTTCCAGGCGCAGCAAGTGTTTGCCTTCCAGCTCGCGAACGCAGTGTTGCACCGTGCCCTGCGAAAGTGACATTACCGGGTCGCGCGAGGATTTCTGGTTGCAGGCGTTGGTCAGTGCGTTCAGGGTCAGCGGGTACTGCTCCGGTGTGGTGACGGATTTCTCCATCAGGCAACCGATGACGCGGCATTCGTTGGCGGAAAGTTCAAGTGGCAGCATAACAGGCTCGATAAGCGGGAATCTGCCCTCTATTCTAGTGGCATTTCGGCCAAACGGGAAAATCTGTTTGCTCGCTTCGCGCGCTCATCGATTGCAAAGCCAGTGAGTTGATGTGCCTTTGGCGGATATCTTGCCCGGACAGTCCACGGAAGCAGAAATTGATTAAGCATCGAGGGTATCCGCGTGGCCTGCTGACAACGGTGTCGCTTACCGGGATGGCGTTACCGGAAATCGAAATCCAGGGTCATCCAGGCGTCGACCACGGGATCGCCATTGTTTCGGCTGCATACAAGATTCAGTTCGGCGATGCGATGACCCGAATCGACGTCAGTATACTTGCGGGCCACCTCTGCCCGGTAGGCGAGGGATTCTCCCGGCCAGAATACGTTGCGAAATCGAGCCTTGTAAAACCGAATGGCGGCGGGATCGAGCCAGTGTGCCGCCAGTCCCGCCAGCATGCTGGCCTGGTGAGAGCCGAGGCCAAAAACGTTGGGATACCCCTTTTTTCTGGCCCACACGAGGTCGTAGTGCAGCGGATTGTCTTCGCCGACGACACTTTGAAAGCGCACGATGTCTCCGATCAGCAGCGGGCCAGTTTCAACTGTTCCCGGATTCGAGCCGGCTTCGAGGTCTTGCCAACCAACGCGCTTGATATGTGCGAACGGATTTACGCCGTCGAGGTCGGCTGGATACTCGGGTCGGTAGTCAGGGATATCGACGCTCCAGTCGCCGACATCGGGCGCGTTTTCGGTGGTTACCGTGGTCGATCTTTCCTCGGCAGCCAGTGATCCATCCTGGGCGCGAAACTCGGTCAGCATCGTCAGGAAGGTGAGATCGCCGCCGCGCCCGCCCCGTTTGCGCCAAACGTTTTCCAGCGACGCGCGACAGTTCAGGCGCTCGCCGGCCCTGGGCAGCGCCTGGTGGAAGGTGAATGATTCCTCGGCGTGCAGCGGCACCGACAGGTCATGGTCGATCTGTTCGAAGGCGGTGCCGCGTGGCCGTTCTAACGAATATCCCCAGCTATAGGCGGCGGTAATTAGGAAAGTAGCCGGCACCGGGGGCTGCGCGCTATCGATATACTCGGGCAACGGCGCGTTCATCGCGCGCGCAAAATCGCGGATCTTGCCGCGCTCGATATCTATCGGGTACTCGGGCCC
>Ga0224508_10001574_pt1 | contig 20387 bp, 20 predicted proteins | sample SF_Jan12_sed_USG_4_FD_170157 | JGI IMG/M metagenome (GOLD analysis project Ga0224508, IMG submission 170157) | Sediment microbial communities from San Francisco Bay, California, United States - SF_Jan12_sed_USGS_21 | ecosystem: Environmental > Aquatic > Marine > Sediment | place: USA... | reverse complement strand
CTCCGTCTCCAGTGTCTTGAGGTCCTGGATGTCCCTACCAACCGCCTGGTATCCGGTCAGCTCACCCCGCTCAGAGAAGAAGCCGCGGACAGTCCACTGATACCACGGTCTCCCGGTCTCAGCCATTCGCAGCTCAACCTGCGCGAGCGTGGCGTCCGCAGACAACGCCTCCAGGCGTTTCTTGACCCGTTCTCGATAAGCCGGCTCAATCCACTCGTACCAGCTTCGCCCGCCGAGATCCGCCGGATCATGCCCCAGAAAGCGTGTGCATGGCTCGTTGGCGAACTGAAGAGCCCCCTCCCGGTCAAAACGGCAGATGACGTCGGTCTGGTCACGGACGACGGCTCGATATCTCTCCTCACTTTCTTCCAGCGCCCGCTGGGCCTCATTGCGCTGTGTAACATTCTCGATGCTAACGCTCGCCCCGATGAACCGGCCCTGCTTTCGCTCGGGTCGAATCGACAGAACAACATCGATGAGCCCGCCATCCTTCCTTATCATCTTGCAGGCGACGTCCCGGGACTCTTCGCTCGCCTGAAGATTCTGCAAATCGAGATTCAGCGTGATCCCGGAAGCACGGGTCAGAAAGTCCTCGGTACGCCGGCCGATCACGTCCGTCGGCGCGTAACCCAGCGTGCTCAACCACTCGCGGTTCACGTTGACGATCTGCCCCTCTGCGTCCGTGCTGTGCATCATGACGGGCGTGGAATCGTAGAGAGCCCGGAAGCGTTCTTCACTTCTCCGTAGCGCCTCCTCAACGTCCTTCTTGTCGGTTATGTTGGTTGCGATACCGTTGAAGAGTGTGCCGCCGTCCGGCGTCCGGGTCGGATACGCACAGGCTGTCACCCAGACCACTTCTCCGGCCTTGTTGCGCGTACGGTAATCGAGCTCCCATGGCGTAAGGTCAGCCGCTGCCCGGGCCAAGCTGCGCTCGAGCTCACGCCTGTCACGCTCGTCGACCCGGTCGAGAAGCACCCGTGGGTCCGCAAGCGCCGCTTCCACGGTGCCCTGGGTGAGGCCTTTGCCGCTGAGATAACGAAACTTGAATCGGCCTTCGGGAGATCGGTACGCCTGGGCGACCACGCCAGGGACGGCCCGCGTAATATCATGTACTTGAGCCTCGGCGGCCTGCAACCGGCGTTCGCCGCGCGCCCGGCTGAGCGTCTGACTGACGGTCTCCCCTAACAGGCAAAATAGATTGAGCTCACCGTCTCCCCAGCTCCGTCCCGATTCCGTGAACTCGAAACCGAGCCAACCCAGGCTCTGGCTCCTGATGGATAATGGCACCATCAAGAAAGACGCCACCCCGCGTCGCAGGAAATCCTCTCTTTCGCTCGCCGCCTCTTCTGGAAGATCACGAACATCCCGCGCTTGAACAAACTCCCGCTTCGTGGCCTGTTTTTGCAGCCACGCCCAGCCCCCGGAACCGCACCCTGGTCGATCCACTCTCCCCAGATCACTCATGGAATCGGCATCAGCCGCGCGCACCACCATGCAGCCGCCACCGGGATTCTCGCAAATGTATGATTGCTTCGCGCCGAGAAAGCGGGCCAGGGTTCGAAGCGAGTCTGACAGCGCACGATCGAGCTCACCGGTCTCGAGCTTCATCAAGTCCGAGGAGATCTTCGTAATCAAGCGGGAGAAGACGACTTGCTGCTCCAGCCGCCGCTCAGCGACCATCCGATCGGTAACGTCTTTGATCGTACCTACATACCGCAGGGCACCCCGGTTGCTGCCACGTTCCACGACCCGGCCCTCGGCAGATACCCAACGCCATTCGCCGCTTTTGGTCCGCAGACGATAAGCGCAGTTGAAGTCCTGCGTCGCACCGTCGAGATGTGCCTGGAGCTCTTTCTGTTTACGCAGGGAATCCCGGGGGTGCTCGAGATCGTGGAGCCAATTAATGCTGGACCCAAGCTCCTCAGTCGAATAACCCAGCATCCTGGCAAGCTCCGTGTTATAGATGGCGCGACCACTGGGAATAGTCCAGTCCACCAGACCCAGGCCGCCGTTCTCCAGCGCCAACTCCAAACGTTGCTCGCCCTCCGCAAGCCTTAGCTCAGCTACCTTCGCCTCTGACGCATCGGTTATGACGCCGTGGTAGACGGTTCCTCCATCACCGCCCCTCACGGGTTGCGCCGTTATCTTCAGCCAACGTGAGTCACCGTCGGACGTCAGAATCTCAAATTCTTCCCGCCATGGCTCAAGGGCTCGACTCAGCGTCAGGAGTCGCCGCGCCGTCTCCCTGCAGCTGCCATCCCTCCGGAACGCAAGCAGGTTCTCGAGACGACCCGTCAGTTCATTGGGCTCAACGCCGAACAACTCCGTCGCTCCCTCACTGATAAAGGAAAGCTCGAGCGCATCGCGCGCGACGCATTGAAAAACGGCACCCGGAATGGTTCGCGTGATGTCTCGCAACTGGCGCTGGCTCGCCTCCAGGCGCGCCGCGGCCCGGTGCGCTTGCGTCGTGTCGGTGATGATCCCACTGAATACCACGCTGTCGTCCAAAGCCTCGCCGGGCGTGGCGACGGCACGAATCCACCTTAGGTCTCCGCGTACGTCGGTAACTCGAAACTCGAGGTCCCAGGGCGAGACGTTATGAATTGCCAGCTCCAGGCTCTCGTTGACCCGCTCGACATCCGCCTCAAAGACGCTGTCTTCGAAAAGACTCCCGTTGCGCACGCACACCTGTGGCTCGGCGCCGAACAGTTCCCGGCTGCCGTCACTGACGAACAGATACGCACGCTCGCGCCCATCCAAGCTGAATCGAATCTGGTAGACCACGCCAGGCACGGCGCTGGTGACGGTATGAAGCTGGTTGCGCGCCGCGAGGACGATGTGCTCCTGGTGCTTCAGCTCGGTGACATCGCTCAGTAGCCCATCCAGCAGCACTTCATCATGGCTTACGGAGCGTGGCGCCGCTGCGAGCCGCAGCCATTTTCGTTGCTCGCTGTTGCGGTGCCGAACCGGGAAATCCAGCACGAACGGCGATAGGTCCCGCTGTGATTTCTCGATGGCACGCCTGAACGCCGCGCGTGAATCTCTGTCGGTACCCGAGAACAGCAGCTCCGGCTCGTCAATGATATCGACGCTGCGATATCCGGTCAGCAGCTGGGCGCCCCGTGAAATGAAGCCGAGTCGCTCTCCGTTCTTGCCGATCGACCATTGGACGATCGCGCCCGGCACACGCTCGGCGATGGCCTTCAGCTCGCTCCGGGCATGCTCCAGCTCCTGCGCCAGCTGCACCGCCGTCTCTTGAAGCTCCTGGGGCGCTATGTTTATTCGCGACTCCTGGCTTGCGAGCTCGAAACGCTCGGTGGCGACCGAAAGGATCTGTTTTGGGGCGTTGCCCTTTGTGCCGGGCGCTGGCGACACTAGTCGATGGGTGACGTCGAAGCGTCTCTCCCTTCCCAAGGTATCGCTGAGAGCGACGTCGCGCTCGACGATGGACCGCCCGCTCTCCAACAGGCCTTGCTCGGGTAAGCGCATCGCGGCGCGCTGATCCTGACCCGCCACGAGTTCGGACCAGCGTCGACCGACGACATCCGAGCTCTCGAGGCCCAGAAACTCGGCCAGCGTGCTGTTGACGAACCGGAACCGGCCGTCCACGTCTCTGAGGCCGATCAGTCCCGGAGCCGCGTCGAGAATACCTCGGGTGCTCGCTCCAACGGTCCCCGTATCTGAGGCCTCACGGGGCCTTCCCGACGCCAGCAAGGCGGCGCTCTTGAGTTCCAGCGGCGCAGCCGCATCCGCCAGGCTAAGAGAGCCCACCCAGTTGGCCCCACCGTTGCCCGACACCGGGCGCAGCTCCAGGCGAAATCGTCGTTCGCCGGCACGCGCCTCAGTGGGCAGCATGAGGATCAGACGCTGGCGCACGGTCACCGCGCGGCGGAGTGTTTCGAGGACCTCCTTAGAGAGCAGACCACCGATCAACGAGCTGAGCGACCTGCCTTCGAGGCGCTCCTGTGCGGAGAGGCCGACCCGCTCTTTGAATGCCCGGTTTCCGTAGGCGACGGTCAGGTCACCCGCCAGGAGCTGGCAGGTAAAAATTCCGTCCGACAGGTAGTCCAACGCCTGTGAATCAAAGGCTTGCGCCTGCCGACGATGTGCTGTGACGGTCGCGGTCAACGACGGGGTCTTGCCCGACTTCAAGCTTCCCCCAACTCCTATGCTCGCCTAGCCCCCAAGACTGCCAACGTAGTATGAGGCAACCGATGCTCCTTAACCATACCGGAAACCCTTAGGTTCATAAGGTGGTATAGGCTGCCTTGCTAATCAGGGAGAGCGGTTAGGCAACGACTGCATACACAGAACCTCCCGCTTGCCGCAGGTACCTAGCCTGCGATGATCTCGTAGATCCGGAATTATCCTGAGCGATCTTTTCTGCCTCATCAAGGCTCTCGGCATTGATGATCGAGTAACCCGTAATAGATTCCATCCCCATGGTTAGGTCCCTGGTTCCGTTGTGGGAGATCTCGCGCGCGCCACCGTGGAAACCCCCACTGTCCACGGTCCTGTCTGCGATAGATTCGAACCATTTGCCCCAGGCCGCCATGATCTCCGGGGTGGGCTTTTCGAATCCGAAATGCAGCAACATGAATCGTTTCACTTCGCTCTCCTCGCGCTGGTTTTTTGGACGGGCGACGGACTCGCTCAAGAGCCCGAACGGTGATCCGTGGACTGCTGAGTATCAAGGGTCGAAGGCGGGCCTGGCGGACCGAGTCCAAGCCGCCGGGAATCCAGCAGACTGACGGGTTTCGCTCGCTAGGCTAGAATCGGGCAGAAGCGGGCGTCGTATAATGGTATTACCCTAGCTTCCCAAGCTAGAGACGAGGGTTCGATTCCCTTCGCCCGCTCCACACTGCAGATTGACCGCGGCGGTCGACCCTGACCCTGGGAAGCTGAGGTTCCACGACCCAGAAATCAGGGGGTCGATGCTCGTCGTTCGCCTAGAATTCCCGCAATGACCGGATCACATCATCGCAAGGTTCGCAGTTTCGTTCGTCGCCCAGGTCGGATGACGGACGCGCAACGCAGAGCTCTGACGGACCTGATGCCACGCTTCGGCCTTGCATTCCAGAGCCACCCTGTCGATCTGGCAAGCATTTTCGGCCGAGATGCGCCACGGGTATTGGATATCGGATTCGGGGACGGGGAGGCATTGCTGACGTTGGCGGCCAATAACCCATCTGTGGATTACCTTGGCCTCGAGGTCCACGACCCGGGTATCGGGCATCTGCTTCTGCTACTCGAGCGTGCGGGCCTGAGTAACGTCCGGCTCATCCAACGCGATGCCGTGGAGGTTCTCGAGCGAATGCTTCCCGACGAGGCGTTCAACGCCGTAAACCTTCTGTTTCCGGATCCCTGGCCCAAGAAACGTCATCACAAGCGTCGCCTGGTACAACCCGGGTTCGTTCGCGATGTCGCACGAGTCCTGAAGCCAGGCGGATTGTTTCATATCGCAACGGATTGGGCCGACTACGCCGAGCATGTGAGAAGCGTGCTCGAGCATATCGACGAGCTCGCGCCTTCGTCGGAGGAAGACGGGATAGATCCGCTCTCTCACAGGCCGCCCACGAAGTTCGAGCGACGCGGGAGGCAACTCGGTCATGGCGTAACCGATCTTTGCTTCCGCAAGGCACGATAAGCGCCCTACTTGGGGACAATCCCCAATGTCTTCTGGGCCAGCGCGCCGAGCTCGGTGGTGTCCGCGACGATCTGACCCGCCTCGATCCTGAGCGTGACCGGCTCGAGACTCGCTCCCGGGCAGGGGCCGCTCACGCAGACGCCATCTGTAATGCGGAAACGCGCCCCATGTGAATTGCAGAGGATCAGATCGTGCTCGCGGGTCAGAAAGCGGTCGGGCTGCCAGTTCAGGGCATTTCCCGCATGAGGGCATCGGTTGACGAACCCGAACACCCCGTCACCCTTGCGCACGACGAAGAACCCCAGTGGCCACGCACCCTCGCCCCAGCTGAACTCGCGGCTGCCTGGGTCATCGATCTCCTCCAGCGCACACAGCACAACTTTCATGGACGATCCGGACCGAGACATCACGTCGCTTGTCAGCGTTACGTTGGTTGACAAAGGAGTTTTCGGCTACATTGGTACGCATTTACACCTGATCGTCCGCATAATCGCAAGTGTTTCGGCAGCACTCAGGAAATAAATCTCTTGGTCAATACGCCGGAGCGCTTCGTCCGTAGCGAGATCCAATCTTGACTGGTCACCCTGACGCCGCTCGACGGTCATGGCAGCAGATTCTGCTGAATCGCCATATGCTCATCTGCATATTTCAGGGCTTTTCCTCGGGAATGCCGCTGTATGTGTTGATTCAACTGATACCCGCGTGGTTGCGCACCGAGGGCGTCGACCTGGCCACGATCGGGCTGTTCACGCTCGTCACCCTGCCTTACACGTGGAAGTTCGTGTGGGCACCGTTTCTCGATCGTTTCAGCCTGCCATTCCTCGGCCGCCGCCGCGGCTGGACGATCGTCAGCCAGTGTCTCCTGCTACTGTGTATCACGCAGTTTGGCGACGTGGATCCGGGCGGCAACCTGACCGCTGTCGTGTGGCTCGTTTTCCTGACCTCTCTATTCAGCGCAACACAGGACATCGTGCTCGACGCCTACCGCCGCGAGATGCTCGCGGATGACGAGTTGGGGACGGGCAACTCCATATTCATCAACGCCTACCGCGTCTCCTCCCTGGTTCCGGGGTCCCTGGCATTCGTACTGGCAGACCTCCTGCCCTGGTCGACGGTTTTCTGGCTGGTGGGTCTGTTCATGGCCGTCGGAATCATCACCACGTTACTGGTACCTGAGACAGCGGATGAGCGAATAGCGCCACGTTCGGTACGCGAGGCCGTCGTCGAGCCGTTCACGGAATTCTTCGGCAGGGATGGTATGAAGTCGGCGCTGCTCGTGCTCAGCTTCATGCTCTTCTACAAGCTGGGCGACAACATGGCCGTCGCGCTGCAGACGCCTTTCTTCATCGATATCGGATTTACCCTGACCGAGATAGGACTCATCGCCAAGTTCGTCATTCTCGGCTCGACGATCGCTGGCACACTCCTCGGCGGGCTGTTGATGCTGAAGATATCCATCAACCGCGCACTTTGGATCTTCGGCTTCGTGCAGATCACTTCCATCTTCGGTTATGCGGCACTCGCGAAGATTGGCAACAACGTCTACGCGCTCGCAGCGGCGGCGAGTCTCGAATATCTCGGGGTCGGGCTCGGCACGGTCGCGTTGACCGCCTTCATGGCAAAACAGACGAGCCGGCGCTTCACGGCAACTCAATTTGCGCTGCTAACGAGCCTGACGGCCGTACCGAGAACGTTTGCAAACGCAACGACCGGTTTCATCGTTGAAGCCATAGGCTACTTCAGTTTCTTTCTGATGTGCGTAGCCGTTGCGATTCCCGGGATGCTGCTCCTGCTCGCTGTTGCACCCTGGTCTGAAGATGAAGACTCAGGCTCACGTTAGTCCGAGAGCGGGTCCGGCTCTGAGGAGACGTTGGGGGCGCTCGTCCCCTCAGCCATTGAACCGCTGTATGATATCGGGCTGATCCATCATGCAAGCCTATAAGACTCAATTTCTGGAGTTGGCGCTGGAACTTGGCGTGCTGCGATTCGGCGAGTTCGAGCTGAAGTCGGGCCGGATAAGCCCATATTTCTTCAACGCTGGCCTCTTCAATACCGGCTACGCGGCAGCCAAGCTTGGCCGCTGTTACGCCTCGGCATTGAGTGATATCGATATCGAATTCGATATGCTGTTTGGTCCAGCGTACAAGGGAATCGGCCTGGTGGCCCTCACGGCAGCCGCGTTGGCCGAGCACCACGATCTCGATTACCCGTTCGCCTACAACCGCAAGGAGGCCAAGGACCATGGCGAGGGCGGCGCAAGCATCGGCGCGGAGATAGCCGGGAGAGTTCTCATCCTCGACGACGTCATCACCGCAGGCACAGCGGTAACGGAAGCTATCAACATCATCAACTCCGCGGGCGGGCAGCCGGCCGGCATTCTGGTCGCCCTGGACCGGGAAGAGGTCGGCACTCGAAGCCGCGTTTCCGCCGTGCGGGAGCTCGAGGATCGACTGGGCGTGCCGGTTCGAAGCATCGTCTCCCTCACAGATCTGGTGGATCACCTGGAGGAGGATGCGGAGTTTGCGGACCACCTCCCTGCGGTGCGGGCGTACCGCAACCGCTACGGCGCGGCTCTGGAGAGGACGAGCTAGGTATCATCGACCCAGTTATTCCGAAAAACGCGGTCTAGTTAACCTTCCCTGGTCGGCGAAATCTGGTATATCTTGTTTTCCACAAGAGAGACGTTTTGACATAAGGTGAAAGCCCGTTCACACCTGGCGTTGGCCTCCCTGCTGCTGTTCGGAACCGCACAGGCCCAGACGCAAGCACTCTACCGCTGGGTGGACGAGCACGGCGTGGTGCACTACGGTGATCACGTCCCTCCGCAGTACGCCACCACGGACCGGGATCTTTTGAACGACCAGGGCGTCAAGGTCGGCTATGAAGAAGGCGTCATCACCGCGGAGGAACGTGCCGAGCTCGACAGGCTGCAGGCCATCAAGGACGCAGAGGAGAAGGCACGCTACGAGGCCGCGCGCCGCGACCAGGTGTTGCTGGACACCTATCTCTCCGTCGCCGAGATCGAAGCGCTGAGGGACCGGCGTTTGGAGCTCCTCGAATCCCAGATCAAGGTCACGGAGCAGTATCTGAACAACCTCCGCAAGCGTCTGCTCACCCTCCAACAGGAGGCCGCGCACTACAAGCCGTACAGCGACAGCCCCGACGCCCCGGAGGTACCAGAGAACCTGGCACTGGATGTTTCACGCACCATGGCGTCCATCGGGCTCTACGAGCAGACTCTGACCCGCACCCGCGACGAGCAGGAAGCTGTCAGAGTCGCTTTTTCGAGGGATATCGTGCGCTTCAGTGAGCTTAAAGGCGGCTGAGCCGGAGTATTCCGGCCAAGCGCAGTGTCGAAGCTCGACTCCGGGGTGAGGACCGTGCGCTGACTCAACCGCTGCCGGTGTGGCCGAACCCCCCCGCCCCGCGAGCGCTTTCCTCGAACGACTCCACGACCTGGAACTCCGCCTGAATCACTGGAACGATGATCAGCTGCGCGATCCGCTCACCGGGCTCGATCCGAAACGACTCGGCGCCGCGGTTCCAGCAAGAGATCAACAGCTCCCCCTGATAATCCGAGTCGATCAGGCCTACCAGGTTTCCAAGCACGATACCGTGCTTGTGACCGAGACCCGAGCGCGGAAGTATGACCGCAGCCAGCCCCGGGTCCTCCAGGTGCACGGCCAGTCCGGAGGGTATCAGCTCACAGGCCCCAGGCTCCAGGTCGAGGGGCTCATCCAGGCAGGCGCGAAGATCCACGCCCGCCGAGCCGCTCGTCCCCCGCTCGGGCAGGGGGATCTGCGACCCCAATCGCTCGTCAAGGATCTTCAACCGGACACGCCGGGCTCGTGAGTCGCTCATGGGTGGACCTCAGACGGCCTGAGTGGAATTGCGTTGCGAATGTGCGGCATGGAAGCGTTCGGCGATCAGCTGGATCAGCCTTCTCGCCAGTACGGATTTTGATGCCTGCTCCAGCTCCACATCGTCATCGTCCCAGAGCACCATGAGTGAGTTGGTTTCCTGGTCAAATCCGCAATCCGGCCCGACCCGGTTCGCTGCGATCAGGTCAAGGCGTTTCCGCTTCAGCTTGCTGCGAGCATTCTCTGAGACATTCTGCGTCTCCGCAGCGAAGCCCACGGTGAACGGACCATCCTGGAGTCCCGCCACGCTCGCGAGGGTATCTGGCGAGCGAATCAGGTCCAGCCTCATTGTCGCCTCGGTCCGTTTGAGCTTCTCGATGGCCGCGGTTTCGGGTTTGTAATCGGACACCGCGGCGCAAGCAATGAACAGATCCGCCTCCCCTACACGCTCGTGGACTCTCGCGTACATCTCCTCCGCCGTCTCGACGTCGATTCGCTCGACCCCCGACGGGGTCGCCAGGGAAACCGGGCCGCTGACAAGAATGACTTTGGCGCCTGCCTCCTGGGCGGCGGCAGCAAGGGCGAAACCCATCTTTCCCGAGCTTCTGTTGGTGATGTAGCGCACCGGGTCGATGGGTTCCCTTGTCGGGCCCGCGGTGATGATCGCAGTGAGGTCCTTCAGTGACTGAGAGGCCAGCCGGGCGGGTTCCTCGAAAACGGCGCGAGCGATATCCTCGGGCTCCATCATTCGGCCCAGGCCCTCCTCGCCGCACGCCTGGTCGCCTGCCGCGGGTCCGAGGAAACGGACGCCTCGACTCTGGAGTAACGCGTGATTCTGCTGCACCGCCGGGCTGGCCCACATGGCCTGGTTCATGGCCGGTGCCAGAATGACGGGGGCTTCGGTGACCATGCAGAGGGTCGTCAAGAGGTCGCCGGCCAGCCCCGCGGCCAATGACCCCATGCAGTGTGCGGTCGCCGGTGCGACCAGAACCAGGTCGGCCCAGCGAGCCAGCTCGATGTGCCCCATGGCCGCCTCGGCAGCCTCATCCCACAGTTCGTCCCGAACCCGCCGCGCTGAAACGGCCTGGAAGGTCACGGGCGACACAAACCTCCGGGCGCCCCGGGTCATCACGACCTGGACCTGGGCACCCCGGTCTCTGAGCCTTCGGACCAGCTCCGGGCTCTTGTAGGCGGCGATGCCGCCGGTTACGCCCAGGAGAATCCTGGGCCCATTCTCATTCGCGATTGTGGGCATATTGATGGGCTCGGTCTGCGCACGAGCTTATCCCCAAGGAGGTCCGTTTTCCACCGCACCTACGTGCTTTTCTCAAAGACTCAGAGACTTATCCACGGTGGCGGAGCCGCCTCGAGGCTCTAGATTGTACTTCCCGGGGCTTGTGGGGCCGGCATCGATGCTCAATGACTGGCCGCTATCAGAACGGCCGCGAGAGAAACTTCTGAGAAACGGTGCACCGGGGCTCTCTGACGGTGAGCTCCTGGCGGTGCTACTGGGTAGCGGGACCCGGCACCAGGATGCCCTCGCTCTGAGCCACACGCTGTTGCGCACATGGGGTGGCCTGGCTCGTATCCTGACCGCCAGCCCGGCCGAGCTGGGTCGAGCCCAGGGTCTGGGACCCGCCCGGGTCGCGCGGCTGAAGGCGGCGCTCGAGCGCGGGCGCCGTTACCTGGAGGCGCCAACGGGGCCCAGAGGCGCGCTTAGCGCTCCCGAGGATGCCGCCAGGTTCTTTCGTGCGCTCCTGGCGGATCTCCCCCATGAGGTCTTCGGCTGCCTGTTCCTCGATACCCGCAATCGGCTCATAGAGTACGAGGAGCTGTTTCGCGGAACGGTCGACGGGGCCACCGTGTACCCCAGGGAAGTTCTGAAAAGAGCGCTGCACCACAACGCAACCGCGGTCATCTTCGGACACAATCAATAGTGGCGTCCCAGGGCATCCCAGAAGGTCTCGAGCACTACATAACTACCTGTATTTACAGTCTGTACACGTCTCAGGGGGTTCCTAGACATCGAGATCATCTGTGGGTATCGTTGCGGGTATCCTGGCACCATCCCGAAATCATGGCGTTGACCGATACCCGCATACGCTCTCTGAGGCCCTCTGAGCGGCCCTATCGCCTCACTGATGGTGGAAGCCTCTACCTCGAAGTAAGGCCCACGGGCGCCCGTCTGTGGCGCTACAGGTACCGCCTGGCTGGGAAGGAGAATGTCTTTGCGATTGGTTCTTACCCGGAACTGTCGCTGCGGGAGGCTCGAGAAGCTCGAGACGAAGCGCGCAAACTGGTAAGGCAAGGCACCCACCCGGCCCGCGAGCGTAAGGCTGTGCGCCTCAAGGCGGCCTACGAAAACGCCAATACCTTTGGGGCCGTAGCCAGGGAATGGCTAAAGGCTAACAAGAAGCACTGGGCTCCACGAACCCACAAACAACGCCTGCGGCTTCTGGAGAGAGATGTATTCCCCACCATCGGGGCTTTGCCTATGAATCAGGTCACGTCCGCCCACGCCCACCAGATACTCCAACGTGTAGAGGCGAGAGCCCCGCAGATGGCTGTGGTTCTTAGACAATGCTTCAGCGGCGTCTCTAGGTTAGCCATCGCCACCATGAGGGCAGACACCGACATCGCCTATCCCTTAAGAAACACCGTCAGGACAGCACCGACGCGCCACAAGCGACCGCTTCGCCCGAATGAGATCCCGAAGTTCTTCGACGCCCTAGATGAGTATCCCGGGCAGTTCACAACCAAACTGGCGATTCGCCTTCTCTGGCTTACTCTGGCGCGTCCAAAAGAAGTACGGGAGGCGCGGTGGAATGAGTTTGATCTTGAAAACGCGATTTGGACAATCCCCTCCGAACGCATGAAGATCCGGCAACCTCACGCAGTGCCGCTGCCTTCGCAGGCCGTGGACATTCTCGACACGCTCCATCGCCTTACTGGATCATCCGAGTGTCTGTTGCCCAATCGCAATGATCCGCGGCGCCCCGCGGCTCTTTCCTTGTTCATAAAGGCTTTCGAGAGCATGGGGTATGCGGGGAAGTTCACCCCTCACGCGATCCGGGTAACTGGTAGAACCATACTTGGGGAGCAGGGCCACCCCCGCGATGTTCTAGAGCGCCAACTTGCCCACCAGGACGCCAAGCACGTTCGAGCCTATGACCAGGGAGACCGCCTTGAGGCTCGACGGGTAGTAATGCAGCAGTGGGCCGATTATCTGGACGGACTGTGCGCTGGCGGCGAGGTTGTGAATCTCAGAGGGCAAGAAGACGCCCAGACTGCGTGATCTTGATTTATTTTTGGAGTTCGTCGCTTGGAGGACGGCCTACGTCTCTTGGCGACCTCCGCTGAATTAGAGGGTGCTCGATTCCGAGCTCCTTCATCCATGCGCGCTGTTGTTCGACTTTCTGCGCGATGCTCGGATCTTCCTCCATCGTCACGGGTCGCTTGCGCACCGACACCGGATGCGACCGCCTCTTCGAGAATAACCTGCGAACCCGACTCTTCATGTGGCAGGACTCCTTGTAGTTGTTATTAGCCGCCCATGTTATTTACGCCTTGTCTGACCCTAGCCTAAGGGAAGATCTGCTTATGTCAAATTGCTGACAGCCAGTCCGCTCAACCGATTCTGGCTGGAGTATCGGCTTTCTCGATAGCGGACGCTCAGGGTCTAGTCACGTCGATCTAAACGAAGGTCGGGTTTAACTTTCCTTGACCTCTGAGCCGCCAGCAACTGCCCGAAGAACACCCGCGCCAACTCACGCAGACAGGTGTCCGTGATGCCCATACCGTCCAGGGCCTGCTCTAGCGCCTCCAGCCGGGGGTCTGGGGAGGTGTCCATAGGCCGAGAGCCTACAGGCGCAGCCCCCGCTGCCTCAGGGGCGAATCTGGGCCGTCTGGCGGGAGACAGGCGGGAAGTAGACGGCCCCAACCCGTTTTCCGAGTGTGACGGGCTTCACACTCCTCGGTTCTGCGATATGTCGGTGAACGACCCAGATGCCCGTTAGGTCAAGTCGGAACCGAACGGCCCACATGCCTAGAGTACCGTCGAGACGCTCGGCAGCGCTTTCTATTAGTTACTGCCGGCTGCCCCCGGTCCTACCAATGGCAATAAACTTCCCGCTGCAGTGTGGGCACCCTCCGGAAAGGCCGGAAGGAATCTGACTATCACGACAGCAGACACTTACAGATGTTCTTGCGAACAGATCATGAATGGACTTGGTCTTGGGCAGGGCCACGTCCGGCGCGGTTGCTCAACGGGTGCAATGTTGGACTGTCCCAAATGGTGACTATCGAACGCCCTAGTGCGACGGTGGCTATTTTCTTGATCACCCGTCCCAATTCTCTGTTCAGACTCCCTTTGCTTCATTCAGGGCTGATAGGAGACTGGCACGGATTGGGCAATCACTTAGTCTGTCCAGAAGCCTTACGGGCCGGAAGCTCCTCGACATAACCTCCGCTGGCACAGTGATATCCCTTGTTTTCGCCATGCCGTAGCTGCCCATCGTATTGACCGGCCAGATTCAGTGTACGGTTCCAATGGTTCGTAACCGAGGACACGGAATGTCTGGTCGGATAGTGGATCTAATCGGCAATGCTGAAGATGCCGTATTTGCCTGCATCGACGATGCCGAATTAGGGCTGACCGAAGTGCTCTGTCGATGTGAACATGCTGGTCAGAGCATATCTCGGCACAACGACCTCTACACGGTCACGAACTCGAACGGTGATGTGGTCCACAAATTCATTATCAGATCGTACCTGGACGAGTAACGGTGTCTGCTGGACCCCGAATCAGCACAGGTTCGTTGCGTTACTGCACAAGCGAGAACGCTAGGCACATCTCTGTCCGCCAGGCCCCCAGAGTCGGCGAATCCTATACGGGGCCGGACTTCGTCCTAGTACAGACGCTCCTCAATGACCGAAGCGAGGCCGTGACCACGATTGAGCGTGTCACCGGAGGAGCAGACCTGCTCCCTCAGTGCTCTAGCCAGCCCCCGAAGCATCGGCCTGACCCCGCCTTTGTGAGCGTTCTGAGAGGCCCTAGCTTTCGTTGAGTTTAGGAACTCGCTTGACGCGCTGGATTCCGATGAGTATTGGGCGCGTCCTTTTTAACATTAGTCATAGAGATTCCCTCTTAAGACCGTATCTATTTGATTGCGGGCAGGTCGTTGACGTTTGGCAGCCAACAGAGCAATGCTATGTTGTTGGAGAACAAAAATGACACGTGAAGTCGATAGCAGGGAGCTTGGGAACACTCGGAAGGAGGCTAAGAAACAAATTGCCTTTGTTGGGGGTTCGGATGCCTCTGGCCGATGTTGGTTAATCGTTGTTATGAGAGCGTTGGCTTTGATCCTTTTGCCAATGTGTTTCGGTTGCGCTAGTTTCGATCGCGCTGATTTACTAGATGGGGAACTGTTTGTTTCTGAAGGCCACAAACACGTGGTTAATCTAGATTCTGACGAGATCTACTCTTTCCGAATCAAGTTTGGTGCAAACATGCAGATATATGATGCAGTTGCCGAACAGAACCTCAAAACACAGAATCGATTGCGTTTGCATCGACTAAGGGAATCAGAATAGCGGAAACATTTGGTGGCGTTAGGCCTCCACCTCTACTTCCGACAGCTTCCGGCCAAAAGCGGTCGTTCGTTAACTGTTAACGCAGTGTGCATTAGTCCAATTCTGTAAGCCATAGGTTACTGAACACTTCCCGGAATCGAGGCTCCTCCAGAACCGGGTCGGAACAGAAGTTTTGGGCGGCGTAAATCAGAGACCAAGGGTCCTGGACAAGTGAAACATCGCCTTGGGCTTCCTTGTACAGCTCGAGCGCACGCTGGTGCTCCCCGATCGCCAGGTACGCCCACGCCCAAACAGTCGGACCGATATACCGTGTGACTGCCATTTCTTTGACTTCGTTGAAGATGCGTTGGGCATCGGCCGTCTCTCCCAGGCGCCCATAATTCCAGGCAGTATGGGCCCGGATGCCAGGAGATGAGCCGCCCAGCATCAATCGATCGCCTGTCCTCAGAACCTTCAGCGCTGATTCGCGTTCCCCTCGGGCGGTCTCCAGGCCTGCGGCGAAAATGTAAGCGAGCGGATCTTGAGGGTTTACTGCGATTCCCTGACCGAAAGCCTCGGCGGCGTCATCCAGTCGGCCTTGCTTCCACAGAGAATAGCCAAGAAATAGATAGGGCTGTTGTCCTTTCGGGTTCAACACAGTGGCTCGCTTGGCAAGCCTTTCTGCGTCCTCGTAACGCTCTCTTGAGGCTTGAAAGCCCGAGTACCAGAAAAGTGTCAACGCGTCGTTGGGAGCTACCTCCAAAGCCAGATCGAAGGCTCTTTCTGCCTCCGCTGCGTGCCAGTTGTAGAAGTGCACGATTGCAAGCACGGTGTGCGCTAGACCGACACGCGGATCCAATACGAGCGCTTTTTCGGCGTGCTCGATGATTAAGCGTTCCAGCTCAGCCTTGCGCTCTTCCCATTCACCAACCGGTACGGGGTCGTTCTGGCGAGATCCGATGTATGCGTATGCTTTCCACGCATGAGCTAGCGCGAACTCGCTGTCCAAATGAATTGCTCTGTCAAGATAGGACTGAATACTTACCCGGAGGCTGGGAAGCGCTGTCGGATTACCCGCAAATCCCCCATGTTGGGCGACTGCTCTAAGGTAGAGCCCGTAGGCTTCGGTCGATGTCGTGGGTTGCTCTGCGATGGTCTCACGCTCCTCGGTTGAGAGCTTCGCCTTCAGCGCGCCAGCGATCTGCGTAGCGATATCGGTTTGTATGGAAAAGATATCCGATAGCTCGCGATCGTAGCTTTCCGTCCAGAGGTGGATCCCCGTGGTCCCCTCTATTAGCTGTGCGGTCACGCGAACCCGGTCGCCAGAGTAACGAACACTGCCCTCCATCACCGTTCCCACATTCAGCTCACTCGCGATCTCGGAGATGGGGCGTGCGACACCCGCATATTGCATTACGGACGTTCGGGCAATGACGCTCACGTCTCTGAGTTTTGCCAGATGGTTGAGAATCTCCTCGTGCATTCCCGCCGCAAAGTACGCGTCATTCGGATTTGGACTCAGGTTCTCAAGCGGTAAAACCGCTACGGAGTTGGGAAGAAGATCGTGCTCAAGAGTCGCAATACCCAGAGATGTTGGCTCTTTGGTGTCATTACCTTTGCCCGCTTGGGTGTCGGAGGGCGTCGTCCGAACTACCCCCTGAGGCGTGAGGTCAAGTGCCCAAGCAAGAACGAGCGCGATGGGAAAACCCGCAATGAGCAGAACGATAACGACTGTATCGAGCCAGTCAGGTAGGCTCAGGGGCTCCACCACCACGTCGATGACCTGGATGATCAGCCAGGCCACCACGATATAGACCGCAGCGACTTGGAAGACCTTTCGTCGCTTTATCTCCCCCAGAAATGACGCCATTTGGGCCTCTGGTCGTTCTTCTTAGAGCCCGATTCTACCGATCTAGGGGGCCATTAACGTCCCTTAGAACAAGTCTAAACGCCATATTTGCGACTGACCGCTTTCGACTCCGAAAGCGGACGTTCAAAGCCTGGCTAGACGCGGATCAATGACCGCTAACGGCCAAAAGCAGACATTCGCCTACCCCGGCAGCTTGTAACGATAGACCCTGTAGCCATCTCGTTGCTCGAATCCGTCCAAATCCCATCCCTTGGCCAGAATGGCATCAGTGATGATGGCCATACCGACCCCCACGGGGTCCTGAAGTACGTCTGATATGGGCAAGAGAAACCCGTCTGGAGATCCTTCGTAATCCTCAATGGCTTGACGCGCTTCGTCTATGTCATTGAACGGGGTCATGACACGGCGCCCTCCGAATTCAGATATTGCTCCAAGTCTGAGCCGGTAAGATCCCGGACCGTGTCCTCAATCATCTCTAGAGCGATAAGCCCTTGCCGTGAAACGATGAAACGCTCTTCTTGTGGGGTCAGCGGCCGACCCAGTTTCTTCTGGCAGTCCGTCACGATCGCTGCGTGCCACTTATCTACCAGAGTTTGATCATTCATCACTGACGGAGACATTCGCGTTACAGAATCCGGCGTTTGATCCCAACACCCACCAGAAACATCAGCACTGAAAGAGCCCATGCGATCAGGAGGTACCAATAATTGGGCTCGGCCCTATCTATCAGGCTCATAATCCACAGAATGAACGTAATCGCGGGAACAATCAGAGCCGCCGAAGTCAGGCCTAAGTAGTAACAGATCTCGCTGGCGATCCACAAAATATCGTAATCCTGACTCTGAATATAACTCTTAGCCAATGTCCGCTATCGGCCAATAGCGGACATGTCCGACGCTAGATATCCTCGACCACATTCCGAATCCAGGCTACGAGATAACGGTAGTCGGGATCAGTGTTCGGGTCAGTAACGTCGAAATTGTGGCCTTGCCCGGAGAAAACCTCGAACTCATATTCATGCCCTTCCCGTATCAGTTCCTGTAATCGTTCTACCGACAACTCTACGGGAACGAGCTCGTCATCTTCACCGTACAGCCACAGACCCGGTATATCGAGTTGGACGAGGTAATCACGCGGGTCAGTATCGTTTCTACTGATCCTATCGGCGTACTGGTTGATAGCTTGCACGATCGCAGCGTCACTGATAGCAGTAGCTTCTTTTCGTAGGCTCTCGCTAACTGTGTTAGCAGGACCGCTCGCCAAAGCCAAAAAAGACATCGGAACCTCGGTTGCGGCAATCGGCGCAACCCAACCTGCTTGGCTTACGCCGAATATTCCTGCCGGGAGGTTTGTCAGGCGAGGGTGCTCTAGAACAACACGAACGGCTGCTGCGGCATCGGCTGCCAATAGACGAAGGTTGGTAGCGTTAACGTTATCTTCTCCCTCGTAGGTGCCGCCAGACTCACCCACGCCTCGTTTGTCGTAGGCCAGTACTGCGAACCCTTCTGAGGCGAGTAGTTCCGCAAGGCCCGTAGATCGTTCCGTTGGTCCTGCGCCATGAACCAGGACGATCGAAGCAATAGGCTCATTAGATTCCGGGAAGAATAGGGAACCCGAAAGAACGGCTTCTTCGCTCTCGAATGTCACCTCTTCAGGCCCGCTACCGGAACAACTCCAGAGAAGTGGGACTAATACTGCAACTGTTGGAAACTTCCAGTTAGCCATGCTGCCGCCTATTACGTTGGGCAGTCGCGTTCTCTCTGCGATCTAGAACCGTCCGCTTTCGCCATAAGCGGACATTCACCTTCGCCGGTATTTCTCTACTAGAGCCTGAAACCTTGGATCGTCGCGAATATTGTCGAGATTAGGATCGGGCAACAGACCCTCGATGGACCAATGTCCGGGACCCGAGAGATATTCATCGAGCGCCGCTAGAGTTGCATCGTCGTCCCCCGCGACCGCGAGAACTCGCATGGTGCCTTCCAGTTGCGTAAGCGGCCCACGGAAGGCGTCCCGTTCTCTTGGCATCAGCTCAAACGCCCGCCGGACCGCAGCCAAGGCTTCCTCGGTCTCACCCAGACCGGCCAGGACCTCTCCGAGCGCCACTAGAGCAAAGTAGCTTTCGGGGCTCTCCTCGAGCACTGCTGAAATCTCCGCCCGAGCCGTCTGAAAGTGCTGTTCAGCCAGCTCGGCTTGTTCCGCGAGCCGGTAGATCATCCCGTAGTACGAGGCTTTCGGCCTACGTCCGTACCAACCCTCGATTCTCCAGTTGTCCAGGTACCTGAGGGCCGTGTCATAGTCGCGTTCATAGAGCGAGGCTTCCCAGCCCAGGTGTGATCGATGGTCACCGAGGTCGATCGGCGGATTCTCCGCTGCCGCTTTGACTAAAGAGACATCCCCGTCGCGGAACATGGGGGTCCTCACTTTGCTCCTGTATGCGTCCGCATCGTCCGGTACCATTTCGAGATAGCGATCCAGGTACTGCTCATGCCGCGCGTAATCCCGACGGTTGGAATGAGCAAACGCCAACCTAAACAGCGCGTCCGTCTCTCTCGGATCGAGCTCGATCACACGCTCCCAGGCGGCCGCTTCCCGGTCGAAGTCACCCATCCGATCGTAGGTGAGCGCCCTCCGACGATAGATCCTCACGTCCCCCGGCATGCCCTGTTCTGCAATGGCAAGCTCCAGCAACGCGCGCGGGTAGTCCCGATTGGCCGCAACATGGTAACTGCCCATAGCGAGGTGAGCTTCTGATAGATCCGGTTCGAGCTCCAGCGCGCGTTGGATCGCCTCCAGGGCATTACGGCGGCGCGATTCGGTTCGGTCCCGCTCACGAAGCTCGTCATTGTGCGATTCGCCAAGAGCCGCCCACGCCAGCGCGAACTCGGGGTCTTCTTCCACGGCGCGGGTGAGCTGTTGAATTGCAAGTCGGTTGTCACTACGGGGGCCCTGGTAATCGAGGCCGCTCAGATAAAAGCTCCATGCACGTGTGTTTTCCGTTGGAACCGCATTGAGTCGCTCGACCTCCTCGGGCGATAACGTCGCCCGTAGCGCGCCCGCGATGGACGTGGCCATCTCCCTCTGAATGGCGAAGCCGTTCTCGGCAGTGAGCTCGCGATCGTAGATCTCGGCCCAAAGATGCTCGTCCGTCTGGGCGTCGATGAGCTGCACATTGATTTGCAGCGCGTCACCGGACCGTAACACGCTCCCTTCCAGTATCGTCGTCACGCCGAGCTCCTCCCCGATCTGCCGCATGTTCTTGGGGCTGTCTGCATACTCCAGTACCGAGGTGCGAGAGATGACTTTGATGTCACCCAGCTTAGCAAGCTGAGCCAAAAGGGCATCGTGCATGCCTGTCGAGAAGAAATCTGCGTTCTCCGCCGCCGCGCTCTGATTGGTGAACGGCAGGACGGCGATAGAACGATCGCGCTCGGGTGCC
>Ga0224508_10001573_pt1 | contig 20387 bp, 20 predicted proteins | sample SF_Jan12_sed_USG_4_FD_170157 | JGI IMG/M metagenome (GOLD analysis project Ga0224508, IMG submission 170157) | Sediment microbial communities from San Francisco Bay, California, United States - SF_Jan12_sed_USGS_21 | ecosystem: Environmental > Aquatic > Marine > Sediment | place: USA... | reverse complement strand
CTTCAACAAACTCAAACATTTCCGCGCTGTCGCAACACGATACGACAAAAGAGACGACAACTACCTCGCATCCGTCCAACTCGCCTCATTGCGGATTTGGCTGCGAACTTATGAGTCGGTGACCTAGGGAGCCGCCTTTTCGGCCGACAGCCATTGGCGGCATGCGTCGATGATCGCGTCGTCATCACCGGTCAGCGTCATGAGATCGAGTGACCGTGGGCGTCTTTTCATTACACACGCACCCGATTGAGCCGCAATATTCTGGATTTTCCGCCATTGGGGTCCGTCATACCGGATTGCCTTCAGGCCATGACGCAGCGCCGCGAGGGCGTCGCCCGGCAAGGCGCCGCAGTCAAGTACCGCGGTGAATTGGGCGCCGGGGTGCGCGATGGCTGCCTGTTCAACCACGGCAGCGAACCAAGCGGGCCCCGCGGCCGCCGAGGCGACCGGAGCGCTGAGCACCGTCACCGGCCGTTGCGTCACCGCGGCGGCGGCAAGCGCCGCGCGCGCTTGCCGCAGATTGTGAATGGTGATTGCGTTGGGGGGCGTCGTCAGCCTAGCGATCCGACGACGACCGCCGTATCGGACATCCGATTCGAGAAGCCCCATTCATTGTCATACCAGGACAGCACCCGAACAAGCCGTTCGTCGATCACCTGCGTCTGGGTCAGATCGAACACCGAACTCGCGGGATTGTGGTTGAAGTCGATCGATACCAGCGGCTCGTCGTTTGTCTCCAAGACACCCTTCAGGGCGCCGGCGGACGCTTGGCGAATTGCGCCGTTGACTTCTTCCGCGTCGGTCGCCCGGGACGCGTCGAATTTAAGATCGATCATCGAGACGTTCGGCGTCGGCACACGGACGGAAGTGCCATCCAGCTTGCCGTTCAATTCCGGCAACACCAACCCGACCGCTTTTGCCGCTCCGGTCGACGTTGGGATCATCGAGACCGATGCCGCGCGCGCGCGGCGCAGGTCGCCATGCAGCGTGTCGACCGTGGACTGATCGCCGGTGAAAGCGTGGATGGTCGTCATAAAGCCGCGATCGATGCCGATTGCCTGATTGAGCACATAGGCGACCGGCGCCAGGCAGTTCGTCGTGCAGGACGCGTTGGAGATGACCGTATGGTCTTTCGTCAACTGATCGTGATTGACGCCGTAGACCACGGTGAGATCCGCGCCGGTGGCGGGTGCCGAAACAAGCACGCGCTTGGCACCGGCTTCCAGGTGCAGGGCGGCCTTTTCCCGATCGGTGAAGATCCCCGTGCACTCCAGCGCCACGTCGACGCCGAGCTCCTTCCAGGGAAGCTTCGCGGGGTCGCGCTCGGCCGTTACCTTGATCTTGCCGTTGCCCAGGTCCATCCAATCGTCGCCGGTCTTGATGTCCGCATCGAGCCGGCCATGCACCGTGTCGTACTTTACCAAATGGGCATTTGCCTGGACCGAGCCCAGGTCGTTGATACCGACGAATTCAATGTCTTTGCGACCCGATTCGTATGCGGCGCGTACAATCAGGCGACCAATTCGGCCAAATCCGTTGATCGCTACCCGAACAGCCATCGTGCTCTCCCCAGGCATTTGTTGAAAATTGTCAATGTAGTTCCGTCTTTAGACTCAAACCGGACTCGGTTCAAGCAATCGCAAGGATGAGCCTGAAAGTTCCCGAAATTTGCCACTTATCGGCGTGATCAGAGTCGCTTCCGAACCGCATCGACGATTGCATCCGCAGTAATGCCGAAATGCTCGAATAACTGATCCGCCGGCGCCGAGGCACCGAAGCTTTGCATACCGATCGCGGCGCCGGACGGGCCGACATACCGGTCCCAGCCCATGGTAACCGCCGCTTCGATGGCGACCCGGACCGTGTCGGGACCGAGTACGCCGGTGCGGTAGGCCTCGTCCTGTGCGTCGAATAATTCGAGGCTCGGCGCCGAAACCACCGCTGTGTGAATGCCGTCCACTTCAAGGGCGTCGCGCGCCGCAAGCGCCAGGGTCACTTCCGATCCGGTGGCAATCAAGGTGACCTGCCGGTCGCCGCCCGATTCGGCCAAAACATAGGCGCCGCGGGCGCACAGATTCTCTCCGGCCTCGTCGGTTCGAACACTGGGTAGGCCCTGGCGCGACAGGGCGATCACCGACGGGGTTGATTCGGATTTCAGCGCCGCTTCCCAGCACTCGGCGGTTTCGATCGCGTCGCACGGCCGAAACACGTTGAGATTGGGAATTGCCCGCAGGCTGGCGAGGTGTTCGACCGGCTGATGGGTCGGTCCGTCTTCGCCAAGGCCGATCGAATCGTGGGTCATGACGTAGATCACCCGTTGGCGCATCAGCGCCGAAAGGCGAATCGACGGCCGGCAATAGTCGGTAAAGATCAGGAATGTTGCGCCATAGGGAACAAATCCGCCATGCAGTGCGAGGCCGTTCAATATGGCGGCCATGCCATGCTCGCGAACGCCGAAATACAGGTAGCGTCCGCCATAATCCCCGGCGCTCACCGGAGTCATGTCATTGGCCAGGGTAAGGTTGGAGCCCGTCAAATCAGCGGAACCGCCGACCAGTTCGGGTATGGCGGCGGCCAGGGCATCCAATGTTATCTTGGACGCCTGCCGGGTAGCAATTTTCGGTTGTTCATCGGTGAATTGCCGTTTCAGCGCGGCAACCGCGCCCGGCCAGTCCTTCGGCAAGTCGCCGGCGATGCGGCGATTAAACTCGCGCTGCGTTTCCGCGTCGGTGGATTGCAGCCGGTCCTGCCATTTCGTGCGGGCGTCCTTGCCGCGGGCGCCGGCGGCGCGCCAGGCGTCGAGGATGTCCTGCGGAATTTCGAATGGCGCGTGCGGCCAGGCAAGCGCCTCGCGGGTGGCGGCAATTTCATCGTCGCCCAGCGCCGCCCCATGGGTCGACTCGGACCCTTGTTTGTTCGGTGCGCCGTAGCCGATAACCGTGCGGCAGGCGATCATCGACGGGGCGTCCGACTGTCGAGCGGCGTCAATCGCATTGGCGATTTCATCCGGGTTATGGCCGTCGATTGCCTGAACGTGCCACCCAGCCGCCGCGAATCGCGCCGCTTGGTCGTCGCTCACGGTCAGGTCCGTCGGACCGTCGATGGAAATTTGGTTGTCGTCGAACAGGACGATCAATTTGTTAAGTTGCAGATGGCCGGCCAGTGAGGTGGCTTCGTGGCTGATGCCTTCCATCAGGCACCCGTCGCCGGCGAATACATACGTATAGTGGTCGACAATCGAGTCGCCGAATTGGGCGGCCAGCATCCGCTCGGCGAGCGCCATTCCGACCGCATTGGCAATGCCCTGGCCGAGCGGCCCGGTGGTCGTCTCGATGCCCGCCGCATGCCCATATTCGGGATGGCCTGCCGTGGCGCTCCCCAATTGCCGGAAATTCTTTATCTGCTCGATATCCATTCCGGGATAGCCGGTGAGGTAAAGCAGCGAATACAGCAACATCGATCCGTGGCCGTTCGACAGGACGAACCGGTCCCTGTCGGGCCATTCAGGCTCGGTCGGATCGAAGCTCAGGAATTGCGTGAACAACACCGTGGCGATGTCGGCCATTCCCATCGGCATGCCGGGGTGCCCGGAATTCGCCCTTTGCACGGCGTCCATCGAGAGGAATCGAATCGCATTGGCCATGTCGCCGTGAGCGACGCCATGCGCTGTCGAAAGATTGGCGGCTTTCATCACGCGGAACCCAATTGTCAGTCGATAAGACAGATCTAACGCGGCGCAACGCGCCCTATGCGCGCCGCACCATGCCGCTCCGCGTTGCGCCCGTCAATGGCCGAGCCGCATGACGCTGCTACGCCAGTTTGGCACGCCTTGACGCGTGGTAAAATCGCCGGTCACTTTTCGCTGCCCGCCAGCGTCAATTTGTAGTGGAACCTCGGTTAACCGTGGCCTATGTTGAACTTGGAATACAAGCTCTTGATTTTCATGTTTATATCGGATGGAAACGACGTCGCGCCTCCAGCAAGCACAGCAACGCCTTGAATCTGCATTGAATCGCCTTGACGCCGCGATACAGGATCGGCTTGCCAAGGGCGATCCGTCGGACGATTTGCAGGCATTGCAAAAACAACTCGAGGAATCGAGAGACAGCGAAGAACGCTTGCGCGATATAACCGAGACGATTGCCGGAAAATTGGACGCGGCGATCGAGCGGTTGCAACGGGTGATCGAGTCTTGAGCGTCCCTCTGGCGAAAGGCGCTTCATGAGCCAAATCTCAATTATGATTAACGGGCGCGACTACTCGATCGTCTGTGACGATGGGCAGGAAAAGCATCTGACGCGGCTGTCCGAATATCTCGACCGGCGGGTTACCGAACTGGTCTCGTCGGTCGGTCAGATCGGCGATGCCCGCCTGCTGCTGATGGTGGGGTTGTTGATCGCCGATGAGCTTTCCGACGCCTATGCGGAATTGGCGGTTGCCCGCGGCGAGGCGAGCGACGAAACGATCGCCCGGATGCGGAGCAACGAAAAGACCGGGTTCTCGAGCGGCGAGGACGCGGCGGTTTCGGCTCTGGAATCGCTGTCCGAGCGCGTAGAGGCTATTGCCGCCCGCCTGGAACAGGCCTAGGTATATCAGTGCGGTTGCTGCGCGGCGCGCGAGGTCGCGAATGTCTCGGGGGCTATACGTTGTCTAACGGGAGCTGTCCCTGTCGGGGCCCTGGCCTCGGTATATGGCGCCCACCTGGTTATCCAGGTCCCTTGGACATACAAGACTAACGCCCGATGTGGCGCCGCACTCTTGATTTCTGGGTCTGGACTATATGAATGCCGTTGGTCGAGAGAAGGCCGCCCTGCGCAAGACCTTGCTCAACCGCCGCACCGAAATTGCGGCCCGGGCCGAGGGCGCGGGGGCGCGGCTGGTCGAGCGTTTCCGCCATGGTATCCCGGTCGCGCCCGCGGCGGTTGTTTCCGTGTTTGTCCCGGTCAAGGGCGAGATCGACGTCGCGCCGCTGACAAGACATCTCCGCCGCGCCGGACATTCGATCCTGCTGCCGGTCACGCCCCCAGCGCCTGGCGCGCTCGGCTTCCGGGTTTGGCATGATGGCGATGCCCTGATAAGGGGACCGTTGGGCACGCGCGAACCGCCGCCGGAGGCCGCGGCAGGGACCCCCGACTTTCTGATTGTTCCGCTGCTCGGTTTCGACCGGGCGGGCAGACGGATCGGATACGGCGGCGGCTACTACGACCGGACGATATCGGCACTGCGCGAGAATGGCCCGGTAACCGCCGTCGGTGTTGCCTTTGCCGCACAAGAGGTGCCGCGAGTGCCGCACCACCAGTGGGACGAAGTCCTTGACTGGATTGTTACGGAAGATGAAGTGATACCGGTCCACGGTAAATCCTAATGGACCTGATTTAAGGAACGGCATGAAAATACTTTTTTGTGGCGATGTCGTCGCGCGGAGCGGCCGCGATGCCGTGCAGCAGCATCTGCCCACGCTGCGGCGCGAGCTCGAACTCGATTTCGTTGTGGTGAACGGCGAGAACGCCGCGCACGGGTTTGGTCTGACGGAAAAGATATGCCAGGACCTGCACGCCGCCGGCGCGGACATCATCACCGGCGGCAACCATTCGTGGGACCGCCCCGAGATCATTCCGTATATGGAACAGGACAAGCGGGTTCTGCGTCCGGTCAACTATCCGCCCGGTACGCCGGGGCGCGGTATCATCGAAGTGACCGATTCGCTTGGTCGCAAGATCAAGGTGGTCAATCTCATGACCCGTCTGTTCATGGAACTGCTCGATGATCCGTTCGCGGCGTTGCAGCGGGAGCTGACGCCGGGGACGCCGAAGGCGAGCGGATATGACGCCCTGATCGTCGACGTCCATGGCGAGGCGACCAGCGAAAAGATGGCCTTGGCGCATGTCGCCGATGGCCGCGCGACACTGGTGGTCGGCACGCATACCCATGTGCCGACCGCCGATGCACGGGTCCTCAAGGGCGGGACCGGCTATCAAACCGATGCCGGGATGTGCGGCGACTATGATTCCGTCATCGGAATGCAGGCGGTGGGATCGATCCGAAATTTTCAACGCAAGTTTCCCAAGGAGCGGCTCAGCCCGGCCGACGGCGTGGCGACGCTTTGTGGCGTGTTCGTGGAAACCGATGCGGCGACGGGGCTCGCGCATCGCGTCGCGCCGGTGCGGGTCGGCGGATGCCTGGTCGAGGAGAAACCGTCCTAGGGCAAATCCCGAGCGAACCGGAACGGTTCGCGACGACGTATTTGCGTATAACCAAAGAGATAGACCATTTCACTTGAGCCAATTCGAACAAGAAATGGTCGAGGCGCGATCGTCCTACGCCGACAATTTATCGGTTGCGGATTTCAGCGTGCTCAGGATCTCGACCGCGGCGGCGCTGGCTTCGTCGGTCGCCTTGTGTTCGATTACCTTCTCGAGCGCATCGATATGCGCGCGCACCGTGTCGATGGCGACGTCACCCTCATCGGGCATTTTTAGATAGGTGCATAAGAGTCCGGCTATGCGGGTGACCAGTGGGAAGCCAAAGGTGCTTCCTTGGCCGCGCATGTCATGGGCGATCCGGTAAATGTCGTGCAGACGTTCGTCGCGAGTTGCGGCGTCGTTCTCCGCTTCCGACAGCAAACCACGCAGCTTGACGATGTCGTCGGCGGCCCAGCCGCTATATTGGCTGGCGAGTTCCTCGACGGCCTTTTCGGCGCGCTTGATCATATCGGAATTGATGATGTTCACTGCGGACCTCGATTTCGTCACCGGGGCGGTTGATGCACGGCCTGAATTCGGGGATCCGTTCCGACCGAAGACGGAACGGGTGGCCGCATCTTTGAATGCCAATTTTGGATAAATAATTCGTTAAGAGCCTGGGTCCGGACGCCGGTAGGAGAGGTCCGTCGGCGGCCGGAATCGCCCGTCTCACGCCGTAAAGCGCCCCGGAGAAGCCGCAAATTTGACATATTGGATTGTTAGCTGTGCCTAACAACGGTTTATTTGCGGAGGATAACTGGTGTATAGACCCGCGTATCATTCACCGGGTTGAGGTGCTACTCGCTAGCATTGCATGCGTTATGGCTGGCCATTCACAATTCAAGAACATCATGTACCGCAAAGGGGCGCAGGATAAGAAGCGCGCCAAGCTCTTTGCGAAATTTGGACGGGAACTGATGGTTGCAGCCAAGCTCGGCGGCGACGATCCCTCGTCGAATCCACGCTTGCGCGCCGCGATCGCGGCCGCGCGCAGCGGCAACATGCCCAAGGACAATGTCGAACGTGCGATCAAAAAAGGCGTTGGCGGAACCGACGGGGCGGACTTCGAAGAGATCCGCTACGAAGGATATGGGCCGGGCGGGATTGCCATTATCGTCGAGGCGTTGTCGGACAACCGCAACCGCACCGCGTCGGAATTGCGCACCGCGTTCAGCAAGAACGGCGGCAACCTCGCGGAGACCGGCGCCGTCAGTTTCATGTTCGATCGTATCGGCGAGATTCGGTATGCGGCGGATGTTGGCAGCGACGACGAAATCTTCGAGGCGGCGCTGGACGCCGGTGCCGAAGACGTTCAATCGGGCGCGGATGGGCACGAAGTGAGTTGCGCGGCTGACGACCTCCATGCCGTGGCCGCGGCACTTGAAGCCGCGTTCGGCGATCCGCTGTCTGCGACGCTCGTGTGGCGACCGCAAAACACGGTGCCCGTCGACGAGTCGAGCGCGCCGACCGTATTGGCCTTGCTCGACGCGCTTGACGACAATGACGACGTGCAATCGGTCTCCGCGAATTATGAGATTTCTGAAGACGTACTGGAACGGTTGACAGCTTGACCCACGAGAACCCGATGCGCCTGATCGGATTGGATCCCGGGCTACGCAGTACGGGATGGGGCATCATTGATGTTTCCGGCAATCATCTGGCGCATGTCGCGGATGGCGCGGTCGCGCCCGATCCAACCCTGTCCCTTGCATGGCGCCTGCGTTCACTGCATGACGGCTTGAGCGAAATCCTGTCACGCTACCAGCCAACTGAAGCGGCGGTTGAGGAAACCTTCGTCAACAAGAATGCGTCCTCGACCTTGAAACTCGGCGAGGCGCGCGGCGTCGTGCTCCTGGCGCCCGCGCTGGCCGGGCTGCCGGTTGCCGAATATTCAGCCAACCGCATCAAGAAATCGGTTGTCGGGGTCGGCCACGCGAATAAGGAACAGGTGCAAATGATGGTCGGGCGAATCTTGCCCGGTTGTACGATCAGCGGCGCGGATGCCGCCGACGCGCTCGCGGTGGCAATTTGCCACGCGCATTTCGCGGCGACCCGCAACATTTGGACACGGCAGCGTGTGGGAGGGGCGGGATGATCGCCATGCTTCGCGGCCTCGTCGATTTGGTTGCGGAGGACCGCGTTGTGGTCGATGTCGGCGGCGTCGGCTATGTGGCGTTCTGTTCGTCGCGCACGCTGGCCGGCTTACCGGGGCAGGGCAAACCCGTGCGCCTGTGTATCGAAACCCATGTCCGGGAGGACCATATCCATCTCTATGGATTTCTCGAAGACAATGAGCGTGAGTGGTTCCGCATGCTGACTACCGTGCAGGGTGTTGGCGCCCGCGTCGCTTTGGCGATCTTGTCGGTGCTGTCGGCCAATGACCTGCAACAGGCGGTGTTCGCGCAGGACAAGACGGCGGTGTCGCGCGCCAATGGCGTCGGTCCGAAATTGGCTGGACGTATCGTCTCGGAGCTCAAGGACAAGATCGGCCACATGGCGCTGCCGGTCCGAACCTTGGCGATCTCGGCCGGCGCCGATGAGGGCGGGGCGGATGAAGCGGCGGTTTCGGCGCTGGTCAACCTCGGCTTTTCACGCGTCGATGCGTTTGGCGCCGTGCTGCGGGCTGGCGAGATGCTGGGCCATGAAGCCCCGGTTGATGAATTGATTCGAAATGGTCTGAAGGAGTTGGCGCAATGACCGCCGCCCCCGACCGAGTGATCGAACCGGCCTTCGGCGGCGACGATACGCCGGAAGCGTCGCTGCGGCCGCAAACGCTCGACGAGTTCATCGGGCAAAAGATCGTGCGCGAAAATCTCGCCGTCTTTATTGCCGCCGCGAAATCGCGCGGCGAGGCATTGGATCATACGTTGTTTTCGGGCCCGCCCGGGCTCGGCAAGACGACGCTCGCGCAAATCGTCGCCCGGGAGCTCGGCGTCAGCTTTCGCGCGACCTCGGGTCCGGTGATTGCCAAGGCGGGAGACCTTGCGGCGATCCTGACCAATCTGCAGCCGAACGACGTTTTGTTCATCGATGAAATTCACCGCCTGAATCCGGCAGTGGAGGAAATCCTCTATCCGGCGATGGAGGATTTTCAACTCGACCTGATCATCGGCGAGGGACCGTCCGCGCGGTCGATCCGGATCGATTTACCGCCGTTCACCCTGGTCGGCGCGACGACACGTTCCGGGCTGATCACGACGCCGCTGCGCGAGCGGTTCGGCATTCAGCTCCGCATGATCTTTTACGATGAAGACGACCTTTGCCGCGTGGTGTCGCGCGGCGCCCGATTGTTGGAGCTCGACCTCACCGCCGACGGCGCCCGTGAAGTTGCGCGGCGCAGCCGGGGCACGCCAAGGGTAGCCGGCCGTTTGCTCCGCCGTGTCCGCGATTTCGCCCATGTCGACGGCAACGCCGAGGTGAATGCCGAGATTGCCGACGCCGCCTTGTCGCGTCTCGGCGTCGACAAAGTCGGGCTCGACGCCATGGACCGTCGCTACATGGGTTATCTCGCGGAGAATTGCGGTGGCGGTCCGGCCGGAGTCGAAACGCTCGCCGCCGCGCTGGCCGAACAGCGCGACGTGCTGGAGGACGTCATCGAACCCTATCTGATTCAGCAAGGCCTGCTCCAGCGGACGCCGCGCGGCCGCATGCTCACGATGTCGGGCTGGCAATATCTTGGATTGGAGGCGCCGCAGGCCGTGGCGGAGCAGTTGGCGTTTCTGAGCACATCCGGGCCGGTGGAGGACGACGATGGTTGACGCGGCGGCGCAGGTCCATGTCTTCCCCGTTCGCGTCTATTACGAGGACACGGATGCCGGCGGCGTGGTCTATTACGCGAATTATCTGAAATTTGCGGAACGCGGCCGCAGCGAATTATTGCGCCAGCACGGCATCGACAACACCGGCCTGCAACAGCGCCATGGCATCAATTTCGCGGTCCGGGATTGTTCCGTGACCTATCACGCGCCGGCGCGGCTGGATGAATCTCTGTCGGTGTTGACCGACGTGCAGTCGGTCGGCGCCGCGACGCTGTCGATGCGTCAGCGGGTCGCGCGTGAAAATGAATTGCTGGTCGAACTTTCGATCCGTCTGGCCTGTTTGAACGAAGCCGGCCGGCCGGCTCGATTGCCATCGGAAGTTCGTCAGGCATTTGCGGATTTGATTCAGGCATAAACGGACGGAACGTATGGAACAAAGCATTGTAGATTCACTGGCGCTGGCCGGATCGACCGGTACTCCGGAACTCACAATCTGGAGTTTGTTCTTCCGGGCGCACTGGGTGGTAAAGCTGGTAATGGCGACATTGCTGGGCGCCTCCGTTATTACGTGGGCGATTATTCTGGACAAGACGTGGCGATTGCGGCGACTGCGGTCACGCGCGATCAAGTTCGAAGACGCGTTCTGGTCCGGTGGCTCGTTGGACGATTTATACGAACGCGTGGGACAGCGTCCGGCCGACCCGATGTCGGCGGTCTTTTCGTCGGCGATGCGCGAATGGCGGCGTTCGGCTGCCAAGGGACTTGTGCAGCAGGTGGCGGCGCGGACCGGGCTTCAGGCCCGCATCGATCGGGTCATGCAGGTGACGCTTGGCCGCGAGATGGATCGCTTGGAGCGGTATATGATTTTTCTCGCATCGGTCGGATCGACGGCGCCGTTCATCGGCCTGTTCGGCACGGTTTGGGGCATCATGAACAGCTTCCAGGCCATCGCGGTGACCAAGCAGACAAATTTGGCGGTCGTCGCACCGGGCATCGCAGAAGCGTTGTTCGCGACGGCGCTCGGACTCGTCGCGGCGATTCCGGCGGTGGTCGCCTACAACAAGATATCCAACGACCTCGGCCGGTATGGCGGCCGGCTCGATGCCTTTGCGGTCGAATTCAGCGCCATCCTGTCGCGCCAGCTCGAAGAGGCGGCGTAAGCCATGGGTGGGAATGGTTCCGAGCCGCGGCAGTTTGGCGGGCGTCAGAGCAAGTTCCTGCGCAAGCCGATGTCGGAAATCAACGTGACGCCCTTCGTGGACGTGATGCTGGTGTTGCTCATCGTGTTCATGGTGACCGCGCCGCTGCTGAGCGTCGGCGTTCCGGTCGATTTGCCGAAGACCCGGGCCGCGACACTGAACGATACGACCGAGCCGCTTGTGGTTTCCATCAACAAGAAGGGGGTTGTGTACCTGCAGCAAAAGCCGGTCACCATGGAGCAACTGGTGCCGCGTCTCGTGGCGGTCACGAACGCCAAGTCCGACACCAAGATCTTCGTGCGCGGCGACCGCTTGATCGAATATGGCATGGTCATGGAGGTTATGGGCCGGATCAGCGCCGCCGGATTCAAGAAGGTCTCGTTGCTCGCCGAATTGCCGAAACCGGGCAAGAAGAAGCCCGGCGCGAAACCCAAGAAGAAATGATGCTTGACGATGCGCGGTGCGGTCATCCTGTCCCTGTTGCTGCATGTCGCGGTCATTCTGTTTGCCTGGCTGGGGCTGCCGTTTACGTCGAACCGCGAGATTCAGCCGCCGCAGGAAATCAATGTTTCGATCATCACCGATATCGAGGCGATGTCCCCGAAGCCGGCGGAAGTGCCGGCCGCCAAACCGAAGCCCGAGCCGAAACCGAAACCGGCGAAGAAACCGCCGAAACCGGTGAAGCCCACCGCCTTGCCGGAACCGCCGCCGCCGCCGCCACCGCCGAAAGACGCGGTCGCGATACCGAAGCCGCCGGAGCCCAAGGACGAGCCGAAGCCAAAGCCGAAAGAAGAGCCCAAGCCCAAGGTCGAGCCGAAACCGGAACCGAAGCCCGAACCCAAGCAAGTGGCGAAGGCGGCGCCGCGACCGCGGAAGAAACCCAAACCGCCGCCGGAGGACGAATTCGCGTCGGTGCTCAGGACCGTCGAGAAACTCAAGAACCGGCCGAAGCCGAAAAAACCGGAGAAGTCTTTCGATGAGTCGATCGAGGACGTGCTCAAGAAACATGCCGGAAAAACGCCGCCGTCGCAGGCCAATCGGTTCGGGCCGAAGCTTTCGATGAGCGAAATCGATGCGTTACGGCAACAGATCGAACGGTGTTGGAATCCGCCCGCCGGCGCGCCGGAGGCGGAAAACCTGGTCGTCGAAGTGACGCTACAGATCAATCCGGACGGGACGGTCAGGCGCGCGCAGATTGTCGACTCCGCTCGGATGTACCGCGACTCTTTTTATCGTTCGGCAGCGGAAAGCGTCCTACGGGCAATCAAGAACCCGGGATGTACGCCGCTGAAACTACCGTTGGGGAAGTATGAGCTTTGGAAGGACACAAGACTAACTTTTGACCCAAGGGAGCTGGTTGGACGTTGAAAAATCTAATCCGGAAATTCGAATTCACGCGGCGCCAGTCAATTGGCGGGGCCGTTTGCCTAAGCATCTTGTTTGGTCTGGCGCACGGCGCAAGGGCCGAACTGCAAGTCGACATCACCCGTGGCCATTTGAAGCCGCTGCCGATCGCGGTCACGAGCTTTCACAGTACCGACGCCAAGGGCAAACAAGTCGGCAAGGACATGGCGGCGGTGATCGCTGCCGATTTGGAGCGCTCGGGCCTGTTCAAGCCGATCGACAAACGCGCCTTCCTGCAGGACGTGAATTCGCTGCAGGTTCAACCGCGCTTCCCCGATTGGCGTGCGATCAGCGCCCAGGCGCTGGTGAACGGCGCGATCAAGGTTCAAACGGACGGCCGGCTCAACGTCGAGTTTCGCCTGTGGGATACATTTGCCGAAGCGCAGATGACCGGGCTGCAATACAAGACGCAAGGTGAAAACTGGCGGCGCGTGGCGCATATCATCGCCGACGCGATCTACAAGCGGGTCACCGGCGAGGCCGGCTATTTCGATACGCGCGTGGTGTACGTGGCGGAGAGCGGACCGCCGACACGCCGGATCAAACGGCTCGCAATCATGGACCAGGACGGCGCCAACCATCGGTTTCTGACCGATGGACGGTCGCTTGTCCTGACCCCGCGATTCTCACGCACGGCGCAGGAAATTACCTACCTCTCCTATTTCAACAACAAGCCGCGCGTCTATCTGTTCAACATCGAAACCGGCCGCCAGGAAGTGCTCGGCGCGTTTCGCGGCATGACGTTCGCGCCGCGGTTCTCGACGAATGGCAACTCGGTCATCATGTCGCATGCGGAGAACGGCAACTCCGATATCTACACGATGGATCTGCGGACGCGGAAGTCGAAACGGCTCACCTCGCACCCGGCCATCGATACGTCGCCCAGCTCTTCGCCGGACGGCAAACGCATCGTGTTCAACGGGGACCGCGGCGGCAGCCCGCAGCTCTATGTCATGAACGCGGACGGCAGCAATGTCCGCCGCATCAGTTTCGGGCGGGGCCACTACTCGACACCCGTGTGGTCACCGCGCGGCGACCTCATCGCGTTTACCAAGCAAAATGGCGGTCGTTTCTTCATCGGCGTCATGCGTCCGGATGGCAGCGGCGAACGTCTGCTGAGCGAAAGCTTTCTGGAAGAAGCGCCGACCTGGGCGCCAAATGGCCGGGTTGTAATGTTTTTTCGCCAGTCGAAAACCGACAAAGCCGGGGGCGGCGGCGCCAGTTTTCTCTATACGGTTGACCTGACGGGACACAACCTAAGGAGGGTAGTGACACCGGGTCATGCGTCCGATCCCGCGTGGTCGCCGTTGATTCCGTAAGTTCTGTGGCAAAATTCAGGCAAGAAGATGGCAAGCATTGCTTTGATGCAACGGAGTTTCTTTTTGTCACAAGGCCTGTTGTATTTCACAGTTCAAATGTTTAAGTTGTTGATGCCGAATGTAAGTCGGCTTGGGAACATATGGTTAGTCCTCCGAGGGGGTAATAAATGCGTTTGAAGATTTTGAGCCTATTATCGGCTTTGTTGTTGATTGGTGCGTGTAGTACCGATCCGGAAGAAACTGCGGACACCGGTAGCACTGGAGCGACAAGGTCAGTTGCCGCCGCGCCTGCGGGCATAACGGCGGGGTCGACGCAGGATTTTATCGTCAACGTCGGCGACCGAGTATTCTTTGAATTCAATAAGGCGAACTTGACGGACAAGTCACAGTCGATTCTCGACAAGCAAGCCGATTGGCTGCAGAAGTGGTCGGAAACGCAGATTACTGTGGCGGGTCATTGCGACGAGCGTGGCACTCGCGAGTACAACCTCGCGTTGGGCGAACGGCGTGCCAATTCCGTTAAGGACTATTTGGTCAGCAAAGGCGTTGCGGCCAGCCGGATCAAAACCATCAGTTATGGTAAGGAGCGTCCGGCAGTGCTTGGTTCGAACGATTGGGCTTGGTCACAGAACCGCCGGTCCGTTAGTTCGATCACGGCGGGTGCGCAAAGCTAAATCGTCTGAAGTCGGCGGGTCGGTATTCTATTGCGATAGAGTTCGACCCCCGATCCGTGGGATAGGCCCGGCGATTATCTGACCCAAGACGAGGTGATGATGTTCGTTCGGCTACAAGACAGACCGAATTACGGGACCGTCGGCAGGTATGGGCTGACGGTCCCGGTTGCGTTTGGACAACTGATGAATCACGAAATCAAAGTTACCTGGATCGCCGGTATGATGGCTGGCGTCTTTCTGTTCTTGTCGGGTCCTGCCGCGGCGCAGGATGGCAATCTCGGGCTGCAGATGCAGCGGCTGCGGCGCGATCTCAGCGATCTGCAATCCTACATATATGCCGGCAAGACGCCGCCAAAACCGGCGAGCGGCACTGCGGCGCCCTCGCAGGGCGGTGAGATCCAATCCGTGTCGAGAATGCAAGTGCAGTTGCAAAATATCGCATCGCAAATGCGCGAACTCACGGGCCGCGCCGAGGAGATGGAGCATCGCATCACCGCGTTGCAGGAACGTCTCGAAAAATTCATGTCCGATTCCGATCAGCGGTTTCGCGCGTTGGAATCGGGTGAGCCCGGTGCCGTCGGCACGGCGACCCCGGGGCGTCAATCGTCCCGCGGCAGTGCGTCGATCGCGGGCATCGGCGCGGCCGCCGCGGCCACGCCGCGCCGGTCGACGGGCGGCCCAAAGACGCTTGGTACGTTGTCGACAAAGGATATCGGCGGTGCGTCGCGGAACGCCAAAAGCGCGGCGGGGAAACCGGGTCAGCAGTTGGCGGCCCTGCCCAAGGGCACGCCGAAAGAGCAATACAATTACGCCTTCGGCTTGCTGAAGAAACGCAAATATGCCGCCGCATCGGTGGCCCTGAAGAGCTTTGTCGACAAACATCCCGACGACGCGTTGACGGGAAATGCGCTCTACTGGCTGGGTGAGACTCACTACTTTCAGAAAGACTACGCCGAATCGGCGCGCATCTTCCTTGAAGGGTACAAACGCTATCCCAAAGGCAGCAAGGCGCCGGCAAATCTCTACAAGCTCGGAAAGTCGCTTGCCGCGATTAATGAAAAGGCGCCGGCCTGCGCGGCATTGCGGAAATTGCAGAAGTCCTACCCGAAGACGAACAAGCAACTGCTGCACAAAGCCAAGACCGCGATGAGCCAGATCGGCTGCAGCTGACCATGGCGCCTGACCCAGCAGGCGAATCCATCACTCCGATTAAGCAGGCTGAGTTCGCCGGCCTGATGGCGGATGTCGGTCCCTTTGAGGACGCGCCACATGTGGCGGCGGCATGCTCCGGCGGTGGCGATAGCCTGGCTCTGACATTGTTGCTGCATGGTTGGACGGGAAAGCGATCCGGCCGGCTGACCGCCTTGGTCGTCGATCATCGATTGCGCCCGGAATCGGCGTCGGAGGTTCGCCGGGTCCGCCAGTGGCTCCGGCAGCGTGGTATCCGTCATCGGGTTCTCGTCCGCCCGGACATGCCGCTGGCGGGCAATCTACAGGCCGCGGCCCGCGACGCGCGCTATCGGCTGATGTCCGATTGGTGTGCGGCGAATGGTGTCCTGCACCTCGCGCTCGGCCATCATCTGGAGGACCAGGCGGAAACCGTCTTGCTGCGGCTTGCCCGTGGCAGCGGTGTCGACGGTCTCGCGGCAATGGCGAAAATCTCCGAGACCAGCCGTGTCCGCTATGTGCGGCCGATGCTGGATATCTCCCGGGACCGATTGCGGGCGACCCTGCGGGCCCGGCGGCAGCCGTGCATCGAAGATCCATCCAACGATAATCCCGAATTCCAGCGTGTCCGGTTGCGCCGGGCGCAGCCGATCCTCGACGCGGAAGGGCTGACCGCCCGGCGGCTGGCGGTGACGGCCGCCTCCATGGCGCGGGCGAGGAAGGCCCTGGAGCGCGCGGCGGCGGCGTGTCTCGCGCGGTGCGCGACACTATACCCCGAAGGCTATTGCCTGCTCGATGAAGGCCCGCTGCGGGCCGCGTCGGAGGAAGTGGCGCTTCGATGCCTTGCCCGTGTCGTGTCGTGCATTGGTGGGCGCGCCTATCCGCCCCGGCTGCATCGGGTCGAAGGGCTTTACGATGCATTGATGGCCGAAGGCGGACTGGGTGGCGGCCGGACCTTGGCCGGTTGCCGGATCGTCCGGTGGCGCAAGAAATTGCTGATTTGCCGCGAGGCGCGGGCGGCGGCCGGCGTGTGTTCCGCGGACCTGGGGGGACGATGGGACGAACGGTTCCAGGTGGCGCCGAGCGTGCATGACGGCCTGGAAATCCGGCGTTTGGGACTGGATGGCTGGCGCGACGCGCACCGTCGGCGGCCTGATCTGGCCGCGCTTCCGCTGCCGCCCGCGGTTCGGCCCAGCTTACCAGCCTTTTGGGACCTTGACGGCGTGGTGTATATACCCCACTTCAGGTATGTACGTCCGGATCCGACCGTCGACCCGTCAGCGATTCCCGAAGTAACCTTTTACCCGGCACGGCCGCTGACTACCGCCGAATTCCCAATAGCGAATCGGCGGGCAAATGGTTAGTCTTGGGCGTGCGACGACGATGTTGGACTTGAGTTGTTTGGCAATAACCGGCGGTTGGGATCGGATATCCCCGACAACGCCATTTCAAAATGGAGATTGACCGCTGTTTGGCAGAAATATTGCCCTTTGGATCGTCATCCTCATCCTGCTGATTGGACTTTTCAACCTGTTTCAGGGATCGGCCCAACGCGCGGCGGATGCGCCACTTCCGTATTCGGTGTTTATGGACAGAGTTGAGGCAGGCGATGTCAAGCAGGTAAAGATCGAGGGCCGCAAGATTGAGGCCACCGACAATGCCGGTGCGCATTTCATTACCAACGCTCCGGACGATCCGAACCTGGTGGAGAAACTACGGAAACACGGCGTCACGATCACCGTCGAGCCCGAGGAAGAGGGCATGCCGACGCTGTTCGCGGTACTGCTCAACTGGTTCCCGATCCTGCTGTTGATAGGCGTGTGGATTTTCTTCATGCGCCAGATGCAATCGGGCGGTGGCCGGGCGATGGGATTCGGGAAATCGCGTGCGCGGTTGCTGACCGAAAAGACCGGCCGCGTGACCTTCGAGGATGTCGCAGGCATTGACGAAGCCAAGCAGGAACTGGAGGAAATCGTCGAATTTCTGAAGGATCCGCAAAAGTTCCAGCGTCTTGGCGGCCACATTCCGAAGGGGGTGCTGCTCGTCGGACCACCGGGCACCGGTAAGACGTTGCTCGCGCGCGCCATTGCGGGCGAGGCGAACGTACCGTTCTTCACCATTTCCGGATCCGAATTTGTCGAAATGTTTGTCGGCGTCGGTGCGTCGCGCGTCCGGGATATGTTCGAACAGGCCAAGAAGAATGCGCCCTGTCTGGTCTTTATTGACGAAATCGATGCGGTCGGACGTCACCGCGGCGCGGGTCTCGGTGGCGGCAATGACGAGCGTGAACAAACGCTCAATCAATTGCTGGTCGAGATGGATGGGTTTGAGGCGAACGAAGGCGTGATCCTGATCGCCGCGACCAACCGTCCCGATGTGCTTGATCCGGCCTTGTTGCGGCCGGGCCGGTTCGACCGTCAGGTCGTGGTGCCGAATCCCGATGTGCTGGGGCGCGAAAAAATTCTCAAAGTCCACATGCGCAAGGTGCCGTTGGCCCCGAACGTGGAAGCGCGGATCATCGCGCGCGGGACGCCCGGATTTTCCGGTGCCGATCTTGCCAACCTGGTGAACGAGGCGGCCCTGCTGGCGGCGCGCAAGAATCGCCGTGTCGTCTCCATGCAGGAGCTGGAAGACGCAAAGGACAAAGTCATGATGGGCGCCGAGCGCCGATCCATGGTGATGTCGGATGAGGAAAAGCGCCTCACCGCCTATCACGAGGCTGGGCACGCCATTGCGGCCGTGAACAGCGAAGCGTCCGATCCGGTACACAAGGCGACGATCATTCCGCGCGGTCGTGCGCTGGGCATGGTGATGCGCCTGCCGGAGAAAGACCAGTACTCGATGGCACGGGACCAGCTTGAGGCCAATCTGGTGGTCGCCATGGGTGGCCGGGTCGCCGAGGATCTCGTGTTTGGTCATGCCAAGGTCACGACTGGCGCGGCCGGCGATATTGCCCAGGCAACCGAGATTGCACGGAAGATGGTCACTGAATGGGGCATGAGTGAAAAACTCGGTCCGCTCCGGTATAACGAAAACCAGGAAGAAATTTTCCTTGGCCATTCGGTCTCTCAATCCAAAAACGTCTCGGATGCGACCGCCGAAGTGATCGATATAGAGGTTCGGTCGATCGTCGACAGCGCCGAGGCGGCGTGCCGGGAAATTCTGACCGAGAATATCGATCAATTGCACACTCTTGCGAATGCGCTGCTTGAGTATGAAACTCTATCCGGCGACGAGATCTTGGGGTTGTTGCGGGGCGAACCGATCATCCGTGAACAGGACGACGATCCCGCACCGCCGAGTGGTGTTCGATCGTCGGTTCCGACCACGGGCGCGCCGATTGCGCCGGGCCCGACGCCGGAGCCGCAAGGCGGCTAAGAATTGGTCGTGGGTGTTTGATACATGGAGACGGCTCGCATTTGGAAACAGGCGGGCCGTTCTTCTTGTCACTACGTGGTTTGCCGGTTAAACAGCCGGTCTAGAGCGGCGGTCGATAAGGCTGTTCCAAAGGGCCTTTCGCTTCATTTGCCGGGTTCCAGCCGTCAGGGTGATCGAAGCGAAAGGCGGGTGTGCACGGGGTTAGCAAGACGGCTGGTGCGGAGAGAGCGATGAGCCGGAAATATTTCGGCACCGACGGTGTGCGCGGCAAAGCGAACGCCGATCCGATCACACCGCAAACGGTCCTGAATTTGGCAATGGCGGCCGGGCAGCGATTTCGGCGCGGCGACCACCGGCACAAGGTCGTCATCGGCAAGGACACCCGGCTTTCCGGCTATATGCTGGAACCCGCATTGACCGCGGGATTCATTTCGATGGGTATGGATGCGGTCCTGGTCGGCCCGATGCCGACACCGGCGGTGGCCATGCTGACGCGGTCCTTGCGGGCCGATCTCGGCGTGGTTATTTCGGCGTCCCACAATCCTTTCGAAGACAATGGTATCAAGCTATTTGGGCCCGACGGCTATAAGCTCTCCGATGCGGACGAGGCGGAGATCGAAGATCTGATGGACAACGGCGGTTTCGATCTCGCGGTGTCGGCCGGCTTGGGCCGTGCGCAGCGGCTCGAGGATGCGCCCGGCCGTTACATCGAATTCGTCAAACGCACATTGCCGCGCGGCTTGCGGTTCGACGGGCTTAAGATTGTCGTCGATTGCGCCCATGGCGCGACCTATCGTGTGGCGCCGGCGGTGTTTTGGGAATTGGGCGCGGAAGTGGTGCCGCTTGGCGTTCAGCCGGATGGCCTCAATATCAATGACAAGTGTGGCGCGACCCATCCGGAATTCCTCTGCGAGCAGGTTGTCGAACATAGCGCCGACATCGGCATCGCGCTCGATGGGGATGGCGATCGCCTCATTGCCGTCGACGAGAAGGGGCGCAAGCTGGACGGCGACCAGATCATGGCGCTCATCGCGTCGACTTGGCATCGCGACGGTCAGCTGAATGGCGGCGGCGTCGTGGCGACGGTGATGTCGAATCTCGGCCTCGAGCGGTACCTTCAGGGCTTGCATCTCGACCTCGTGCGCACGCCGGTCGGCGACCGCTACGTGGTCGAACATATGCGCAAGCACAGTTTCAATCTGGGCGGCGAGCAATCCGGCCATATCGTGCTGAACGATTACGTGAC
>Ga0224508_10001572_pt1 | contig 20397 bp, 13 predicted proteins | sample SF_Jan12_sed_USG_4_FD_170157 | JGI IMG/M metagenome (GOLD analysis project Ga0224508, IMG submission 170157) | Sediment microbial communities from San Francisco Bay, California, United States - SF_Jan12_sed_USGS_21 | ecosystem: Environmental > Aquatic > Marine > Sediment | place: USA... | reverse complement strand
GACACCCGCACGTTGGCTGCACCGCTGCCGGGCCCACGAAACACGCGCTCGAGTGCAGGGACCGCGTCCCCCGTGATCTCGAGTCGCTCGACATCGAACGGGGCCACTCGAAGCACGCCCTCCCCGGCGTGAAGCAGGAGATGGCCTGATTCCAGGTATTTGGCCTGAACCTCGGAGGCGATGAACTCGAAATCCCCGGTCGACAAGTCCAGGACGCCGCTACCCCCGTCGAGGGTGACGAGCGCATGGAGGCCACCTGGCAAGAGTTGCGGCCACCGAGGCGCCCCGCCGCTCACGATCGTCGCGGCGCTGTCGGTCGCCCCGGCGACGGGGTGGTTGACCGGCCGAAGCGGCACCGGAGTCGCCAGCCCGCCGGTCTCGGGGATCGTGTACAATCCACCCCCGTCCGTGCTGTAGAGGATCGATCCGGAGCTCCAGCTCGCGCCCCACGGTTCGCCGTCGATGTTGGCGAGGAACTCGGGATCCCCGCCCTCCGTAGATGCGCGGCGCAACTCGCCGCTCGCGAAAAAGCCGACCCAAGCGCCATCCGGTGAGAAGAAGGGTTGTCTCGCGCCCTCCGTCCCGGGGAGCGCACGCGGTGTATCGAAGCTGTCTAGCTCACGCAGAAAAAGGCGCGCCTGTCCACCCTCCTGCGCGAGGTAGATCAGCTGCCGTCCGTCGCGAGAAAGGTCGAAGGGAAAGCTCGGGATGGGCCCCGAGAGTTGCTGCCCCGGGGGGATCGCGATCTCCAGACGCGTCGTCTCGGTCTCTGACACCCCCGTGGGCCGCCACCACCCGAGACCAGCGACGACCGTCATGACCGCGGCCAGCCCAAACGCGGCGAGTCTGGCCGTCGACGACTTGGCTGGGCGAGCTGCATCCGGAGGCCATCGGAAGAGGACGTCGCGGACGGCGTTCGCGAAATCCTCTCCGCTCGCGAAGCGGTCTGCCGGGAGCTTCTCGAGCGATCTCATCGCAGCACCACCGACGTTCGGAGGCACGGACCTTCGAGCCTCGATCACTGACCGCGGATCCTCGGTCAGAATGCGCGTGAGCACGACGTGCGAGTTGCGTCCCGTATGAGGCGGGTCGCCCGCCAGCATCTCGTAGAGTACCGCGCCGAGCGAGTACAGGTCGCTCCGCCCCGAGACGTTCGGATCCGCCGAGGCCTGCTCCGGGCTCATGTAGTGGGGTGTGCCGAGGCTTGTGCCGCTCTCCGTGAGCCGGTCTCCGCCGGCCTGTTGGACGGCGAGTGCCACCCCGAAGTCTGCCACCACCGCCCGACCCTCCTGGAGCAGGATGTTGGCGGGCTTGATGTCGCGGTGGATCACGCCACGGCCGTGCGCGTGGTCGAGCGCCTCCGCCACGTCCGTCGCGATCCGTGCGGCGTCCTCCACCGGGAGCTGCTTCTCTCTGTCAAGACGATCCCGCAGGGTCTCCCCCTCGACGTACGGCATCACATAGTAGAGGAAGGTGTCGGCCTGTCCGGAGTCGAAGAGCGGGAGGATGTTCGGGTGCTGGAGGTTGGCGGTCGTCTTGATCTCGGCGAGAAACCGCTCAGCTCCTATCACCGCCGCGAGTTCGGGCTTCAAGACCTTGATCGCGACCTGACGCTCATGCTTCAGGTCCTTCGCAAGGTAGACGGTCGCCATGCCGCCCTGACCGAGCTCTCGCTCGATCTCGTAGCGGTCGGCGAGTGCCGCCCTGAGACTGTCGAACCCTGAAGCCACAGCAGAACCGCCTCAGCAAGGGGCGTCGGATCAGAGCTAGCTTCGCCGGAAGCTGATCACGGGGAGGGGAGGCGGCAACCGAGCGAACGAAGTGAGCGAGCTCCATATTGTGCCGAATGGACCAGGTTGTCCTCGACGGGAGTGGGTGGAGAGTGCTCCCGCCTCGACCTCCATCAGATCCTCCACGCGGGAGAGAATATTTTGGACACCTCGCTCGAGCTGTTCCGGTCTCTCGCCCCTTCGGCAGCGACGCTCGTGCAGAAGGCCGGTTTTCGCGAGGAGATTCGGAGGCTGGAGAGTGACCTCCGGACTCTGGAGTCGCCCGCGACACTCGATCCATGAACGACGATCGCTTCCTGACGAAGGTTTTTGACTCCTCGCGGTCGCCGAAACCCGGCGTGGCCGGTGGATCCTCCGTTCCGTCTGCCCTCCTGCATCAGGGGGCTCGCCGTATACCGCTGGTGGCTGCCGTTTTCATTGGTTTCCAATTCGTGGGGTGGGTTTTCCCGCTAGCGGTCAGGGGCGTCTTCCTGGAGGAATTCACCCGGGTCTGGGACTGGCTTCCCCCGACCACGGCGATCGTCGCCTCGACGTTGTTGATCGTCGTGACGAGAGGCGCCCGGGTCTCTTCGCGAACCGCAATGAAGCTCGGTTTGCTCTACCAGGTCATAGCCAGCTATGCCATCGCGTTCGGCCAATGGTGGGGCTCGTTCGCGGGGTTCACGGCCAACCAGATCAACGGCGACACACTAGGAATGTCGGCGGTGGGCATCTGGATGTTGTTCTTCACCGTTCTGGTGCCGGCACGCCCACGCCACGCGCTGGTTGCGCTGCTCGGCTCTGCCACAGCGCCAGGCGTTGTCTTCTATCTGTCCGCAGGCGTGGGTGATGCTCCGGTTCTGGCACCCCAGCAGTTCTTCTTTGTCCTCGTATTTCCGTATCTGCTGGTTACGGTGAGCGCGTACATCGCCGCCCGGATCATGTATCGACTGGGGCAGGCGGTGGATACCGCTCGCGAGTTGGGCGGCTACCGCCTGGAGGACCTGTTGGGGAAGGGTGGCATGGGTGAGGTGTGGCGCGCCTCTCATCGGATGCTGGCCCGACCCGCCGCCGCGAAGCTGATCAGCCGTGATGCTCTGGGATTGGATCCGGACACATACGGAACAGCGTTGGCGCGCTTCGAGCGAGAAGCGCAGGTGACCGCGGCGTTGGAATCCCCTCACACGGTCGATCTGTACGACTACGGAGTAGCCGATGATGGCACCCTCTACTACGTCATGGAGTTGCTCGACGGGATGGACCTTCAACAGCTGGTTGTGAGGCACGGAGCGCAACCGGCGGCACGAGTCGTCCATATCCTGAAACAGGCATGCGCCTCGCTCCGGGAGGCCCACAGGATGGGCCTCGTACACCGCGACGTGAAGCCCGCGAACATCTACCTCTGTACGCGCGCCTTCCAGCATGACTTCGTGAAGGTCCTCGACTTCGGTTTGGTACGAAGACACGCCGCAGTCGAAGCTGAAGAACGTGCCAACGACCTGTCCGAGGCGGGGATGATAGTCGGCACACCCCACTACATGGCGCCCGAAGTGATCACAGGTGCCCCCGCCGATGCCCGTTCCGACATCTTCGCCTTGGGCTGCGTGGCTTATTGGCTGCTAACGGGGGAGCATGTGTTCGGCGCGCCGTCGTTGCCGGGCCTCCTTGTCGCACAGGCGAGCGAGGTGCCGGTTCCGCCCAGTGAACGTGTTGACGTCGAGATCCCGGAGGACCTTGAAATCCTCGTGCTCGATTGCCTGGCGAGGGACCCGATCGACCGCGTCCAGAGTGCCGACGAGATCCTGGAGCGCCTGAGTCGGATTGAGCTCGAAGACGGTTGGTCACAGGAGCGGGCGGAGGGGTGGTGGCGCGGGGTCGGCGGCCGAGCCTGACGGTTGCGCGACCTCGCGGAGCCTGGGAAGGCGCTCGACCGAAGAGCGCTCGCGCCACTACAACTGCGTCAGGTGGTCGAGGCCTCGTGCTCCTGGCCGCCGCCAATACCAACTGTCACGCCAGGTGTCACGGAGTGTGCCGAGCATACGGAAGTGCACTGAAGTCAAGACGGCCAAATCGGTGTGTACCGAAGTGAATGAAAGTGCATGAGTGCCGCGCCGCTTGAGTGGGGTTCAGGCGGTCCGGAGTTCGCGCCTCTACAACGTGCGGATCCCATGGCTCACCGTTGCGAGGCGAGTCCGTTGCCTCCCCAGACGTGGACCGTCAGTGTGACGGCTCACCCACCCACGTGAGGGCGCCGTAATGTCAAGCAAGACGAGCCGAATAGCCTGGGCACGCTGTTCGATGGGCACGCTTCTGTTGCTCGGGGCCATCGCCTGCGCCGGGCCGGCAGGGGAAGCCACCGGTAGCGGGGATCTCGAAGCCGACCACCTCGTTCCATCGCGACCGGAGACGCTGAACTGGGGCTGGTATCCGATCGACAAGGAGCCCGTCCTCACGATCCGATCCGGGGAGACCGTCCGCATCAACACGTTGACCCACGTCGGTGCGACCCAGCGCGATGATCCGGTGGCATACCTGACTGGCCTCGGCGTGCCTCGGGAAGAGATCCTCGACGATGTGATCGACTTCTGGGCTTCGCGAGAAGGTCGCCCGAGGGATGGGCGCAGCGGACACGTCATCACCGGACCGATCTACGTTGAGGGCGCCGAGCCGGGCGACATGCTCGAGATTCAGATCCTCGACATCGAGACTCGAGTCCCGTGGGGAGTGAACTCCACCAGCGGTCGCGGCGGCGTGTTCTCGCCCACCTATCCGGGTGCCACCGATGCCGACGAGCCGCTCGATATTCCCAGAACGCAACACTTGATCCGTACCGGCGAGTCGGACGGCCGGCGGGTGGCGTTCTTTTCTCCGGACATTCAGGTGCCTCTGGCGCCGTTCATGGGAATCCTCGCCGTCGCCCCCGATCCGGTCGTGGGCGAGCCCGGCGTGACCGTGTCGGGCGTGCAGGGTTCGCGGCCGCCCGGCGCCTTCGGCGGGAACCTCGACGTCAAGGATCTCACCGCCGGAACCACGGTCTACCTCCCGGTCTTCCACCCCGGCGCGCTCTTCTACGCGGGCGATCCGCATGGAGCGCAAGGCGATGGTGAAGTGAGTGGGACGGCGATCGAGCAATCACTGAGCGGGGTGTTCCGGCTCGTCGTGCACAAGGACGTGGTGATCTCTGCTCCCCGCGCGGAGACCGACACGCATTACCTCATCATGGGGATCGACCTCGACCTCGATCGGGCGACACGCAAGGCGACCCGGTTGGTCGTGGAATTCCTGGTGGCTGAAAAGGGACTCACACCTGAGAAAGCTCTATCGCTCGCGAGCATCGCCGTGGACTTTCGCGTCAGCGAAGTCGTCGATCTGACGCAGGTCGTCACCGGGTTCATTCCGAAGGACGTCTTCCTGCGGTAGACCACCGAGTCAGCCGTGGGCCAAGTGCCCCTCTCCGTTGGGTCCCGGAGTGGAGCTGCTCGTGGTGCTAGCCCTTGGCGAGATCCGCCAGTCCGTCAAGATCCAGCTCTTCGGCCGCGCTCATGACGTCCTCCATGCTGACGTCCGACCCTCTCAGCTGAACGATGAACCTCTCTTCGACGACGAGATTGAGCTCGGCTGAACCGATCTCCCCATCCCTCGCCTGAAACGTCTGGAACGCAGGGTGTCCCTCGTATTCCGTCGTGCGCTCGTATCCGTTATCGGTCTCGCGGTCCACCTCCATCGAGAGCCATGCGGCCATGCCCATGCCGGCGAGACCCCCGAGTCCGCCCGTATCGGTGATCTCGATGTCGATCGTCGCATAACCCTCCTCCTCCGCCTGATACAGGGCAGAAGCGGTGGAGACAGTGAACCCGGCTGCACCGGCGCGTTGGCCCTCGTGCTCGATCCGCTGCCATCCGATCACTTCTTCGGGCAGGAGGTCCTTGAGCTCGCGGAAGTCGACCGGGTCGACGCGTTCGTCACCGGTCATCCGCTCAGCCGCGTCGCTCAGCTCCTGAGCGGCGCGCGCGAAATCGGACATATCGTCGATCCCGGCGTCATCTGACCCGTCGCCTCCACACCCCGACAGCCCCATCGCGAGCACTGCACAGATCGTTGCACGGACCGAGGCTGCGCCGCTGTAGTCGGCCATCTTGAAGCTCCTCTGAAGGGGTGGGTCGTCACTTGAATATGCCGTGCCAGGTAGACGGTCGCCAAGCCGCCGCTTGAATGGGGTTCAGGAGGTCGCGCGTCTCCCCGCCGCAGAGAGCGAACATCGCCGTCGCCGGAGTCCGTTCCGCTGCTCCACGGGCGATGGCTCGTGCGAGCGTCGAGACATTAGGTTGAGCGAAGGTCGTCGCGGTTTCCTCACCGAAGCAGGTTCCCCATGAGAGCACACGTGATCAGCACCCTCGCCGCGTTGGCCGTTCTGTCTGCCTGTGCCGGAGGCTCCGCACCCGACCGGTCGGAGCCGAGCAGCGCAGAGGTCGCCATGTTCCGCGGTGGGCCGACCCATGCCGGTGTCTATGAGACCGAGGGGGTCGCGCAGGAGCCGTCCGTGCTCTGGACGTTCGCCACCGGCGGCCGGGTGTTCAGCTCGCCAGCGGTGATCGGCGGCAGAGCCTACTTCGGTAGCGACGATGGCACCCTTTACGCCGTCGACACGCAGACAGGAACCGAGGCGTGGCACTTCGAGACGGGCGGACCGGTACGCTCCTCGCCGGCCGTTACCAACGGGCAGGTCTTCTTCGGTAGTTACGACGGTAACTTCTACGCGCTGGACGCCGACTCGGGCGAGCTCGTGTGGCGTTTCGAGACAACCGGGGAGCGCCGTTGGCGGGCCGCGAATCTCGACGGTATGACCCCGGCGGGCGAGGTGCACACCGATCCCTGGGACTTCTTCCTGTCGTCGCCGGCAGTCGCCGATGGCGTCATCTACTTCGGCACCGGCGAAGGCATGCTCTATGCCCTCGACGCCTCGACCGGCGCCGTACGCTGGGCGTTCGAGACCGTGGACACGATTCACTCCTCCCCGGCCGTTTCCGCCGGGACGGTCTACGTAGGCAACATGGAGGGTCGTCTCTACGCGGTGGACGCCGACACGGGCGAGCCGCGCTGGCATTTCCAGGCTGGCGTTGACAGCACGTACTTCAACCAGCACGGCCTCCAGTCGTCACCGGTCGTCGCGGGCGGTCGCGTCTACATCGGTGGCCGCGACGGTGGTTTGCACACCGTAGATGCCCAGACCGGCGAAGCGGTGTGGAAGTTCGACACCAACGGATCCTGGGTTCTCGGTTCGGCCGGCGTCCGTGGCGACCGGGTCTACCTCGGCACCTCCGACACCAACATGCTGCGCGCGGTCGACGTGACGACCGGTGAGTCGGTATTCGGTACGTCGCTCGCCACCTGCATCTACTCCTCTCCGGCGATCGTCGCCGAGACCCTCTACGTCGGCACCTGCGGTGGTCTCCTGTTCGCGGTCGATGCGATCAGCGGTGAAGTCAGGTGGAGCTTTCGGACAGAGGCGTCCGCGCAGGACAGGCATGGTATCCTGAACAGCGACGGCACATGGGATGCGGGCAAAGTCTTCGCGGGCGAGTACACGTTCGAGAACGCGTCTGCCGCGGTCGAGAGGTTTCTCGACCTTGGCGCCTTCCTGTCTTCACCGGTGCCGCGAGATGGGGTGCTCTATGTCGGCAGCGCCGACGGGCACCTGTACGCTCTCACGAACCCTTGAATAGTGGAGACGCTGATCGTGGGGGTCGCCGGCCTGCAGGAAACCGCCAGCTGGCGGCCGGTGGTCGCTCAGCAACGCCCGAACCGTCTAGGAGGCCGAGCTCCGCTCACCACGCAGCGCTGACAGCCAATGCTCCATCTGCCTTCCGGCTGGCTCCCGCCCGCCCAGGCCGAAGGATAACGCGACGGCCGTCGCGACCGCGCCGATGGTGAGAACGAACGCCCACTTCACGATCTCGTCCGCTAGCTGCATCGCGTCGAGACCCATGGCGAAGACGACGCCGAGAATCGCGATCCGGGCGAGACCGGCGTAGAGGGTCGCGTTCGAGCCCGCCTGCCGGATCAGCGCCCCGTGCGCGAGGTTCGCGATCCAGAGGCCCACCGCGATGATGGTTACGCCAAGAAGAACATGACCACCGAACTCGATCATCATGGCGACGATCGCTGACATCTGACTGAAACCGAGCATCGACGCCGCCTCGACAGTCGCGAACAGCATGATGAAGAACACGACGGCACGCCCAACCATGCGCGACGGTGGCGCGCCCTCGGGCAGGGCCTGGATCCCCAGCCTCGCCGGAAGCGCGTCGAAGCCGATGCCGCCCAGCAGGTTGGAGATCACGTCCGACGCGAAGCGTGAGATGAAGAACGCGATCCCGAGCACGATGCCCGCGCTGAGGATCTTGGGAATCGCGGCCATCATCGCGGTCAACATCTGGGTCGCGGGGCCCGAGATGGCTTCGATCCGGAGCGCATCGAGGGCCGCCACGAGCGTCGGGACGAAGACGAAGACGAACACGAGCAGCCCGATGAGCCGCGAGAGCGGCATGGTGCCTTTGAGACCGGCGCGCTCGCCGAGCGTGTCTACTCCGACGGCTGAGAGCAGGCTGGTGATCACGTTCCGCAGCAAGCTCGCGAGGAACCACCCCACGGCCCCGAGCGCCGCCGCGGCGAACACGTTCGGAACCATGGTCAGGATCTGATCGACCATCGACTGAACGGGTCCAAGCAGGCCCTGGAGTTGGAGAGCCCCCAGGATCGCCGGCAGGAACAGGAGCAGGATGACCCAATACAGCACATCGCCCAGGCTATTCGAGATGGGCGTCGCGCCGGCCCCAGTGCTCAGCTTGTCGTCCAGCCGTGTCGAAGCCAAGGCGCTGGTTGCCCCTTTACTAACCCCAGTTGCCACCGCCCACGCAACCAGCGCCAAGACTCCGCCGACCATGAGATTGGGCAAGAAGCCGAGCACTTCATCGACGAGAGCACCCAGAGGCTCCGACACGATGTCCAACTCGAGCGCCCCGAAGAACGCGGAAAGAGCCATGGCCATTACGACGAAGAACCCGACCTTCGCCAGCCCCTGCTCCGCATCGAGATCGGAGCCGGTGGAGCGTTTTACGAAGCGGTTCAGGCCCACCACCCCGAGACCCTTCCGCAGAACGAACCGGACCGCGAGGGCCGCCACCCAGCCCGCGACCAGGATCAGAATGGCCGTCAGGACGCCGGGCAGGTTGGCGGCGATGGAGGAGGACAGCGCGTCCCAAATCTGAGCACCAAGACTCATCGTTCTCTCCAGTTCGAATCGGGTGGTCTACTGAGGCGACTGATTCGATTCGGCTGAAGAAAGTCACATCCAGTCCCCGCGTTCTCTTCGATGCGGATGTGACTCGTGGCCCCGCCTCGTGGTCGAAAGCCGTGGACTCGGTCAGGCGTGCCCTGCACTCGGGGTCTCGCGCCGCACCCGAAAGGACGTAGCAGTGATCGCGCAAATCTGGCTCTTGGCAGTGTTCTCGGGGCTGGGGAGTGGGATCGTGGGGTGGTGGATCCGAGGGCGGCAATCCTCGGGACGAGAGATGAGAATGAAGAGGGACTACGAGAAGCGCCTCTGTACGATCGAGGAGGACGCGATGCGCATCCTGGGTCGGGCGCGGGACGACGCGGCCGAACAGCGACGCCGGCTCAAGGCCGAGCGCGATGTTCTCTACGCTAGGCTGCTGCGCGTGGATCCCCTCTCCGCGGAGGCGCTGGGCTGTGGCTCGGACCAGGCCGTCGGAGACGGCGCGAATGCGGAGGGAGCACCGCCGTTGCGGCTCGAGCCCCTGCGCCCCCCGCCCCGACGACCGAGGAGCGCGAAGAAAGCCGGGTAGGGGGGCGTCCTGTGGGGAGCACCGGAACCGTTACGGTGTCGTGAACGTGATCTTGAACGGCGCGTTGACGGTCCCCAGGCACAGGTGCTTCTTCCTTCCGCCTCTCAGTGGCATCCGGAGGAGCCAGCCGAGCTGGTCCGTCACCTCGAATGCCCACTCCGTGCCGTCGGACAGCTCGGTGACGTCGACCTCGTTCAGCGGGAAGTGCTCGTCGTTCTCACATCCCCCGCCATAGCTCAGGCGGTACTGGTGAGTGGCGTCTTTCCAGAAGATGGAGAGACGCGCATTGCCTGTGCTGATCGTGCCGTCGGGCACGAGCATCTCCGCCGGCACCCGCGTATTGAGGTACTGGTCGGATTCGCATGGCGCGCCCACCCCGTCGGTGCCGCACGCGTCAGCCATCAAGGAGCCGACCACAGCGCTGCTCCCGTCCTGGGCCGGCCGAAGGTCTGTCCAGAACGTCCGCGCCGAGGTGTCACGTAGATCCAGCCACGTGCTGCCGGCGTTGCTTCCGGTCAGCACGTACACGTCCACACCGGGCTCGCTATCCATGTAGGCGCCCTGCCCGTCCGGCAGGACTCGCGGGGAATCGCCATTGGCCGGTGCGGAGACCGGCGGAACGCCGTCGATCACGGCCGTGAGCGCCTGTCTGTCGTTGGTGGGCTTCCCACCACCGCCACCATTTCCACCCTTGGCGAATTCCGGTGCGTCGGGAGCGGCAGGATTCGAAAGCTGATCCGCGCACCCGTATGCGGCGAGGCCGGCGCCCATGAGCAGGGCGAGCAGCCTGATTGGGGATGAGGTCTTCATGATCTCCTCCAAGCTCGTGTTACGGAATACAGGAGCGTTTTGAGCATCGGGAACGACCGTTCCTCTATTCCGACGGTAGGATATGAGCCCTCCGTGAACGGAGCGTGAACGGAGCGTGAACGATCATGGGGCTGGTGAGCGACGCGCTGTGCCATGGATGGCACAGATAATCGAGCTTCAGACGTTGGGGGGGTACAACAAGAGGCGGTCTAGGACGGGGATCCGCCGCCTGGTGAGCCGGCATCGTTGACCGGCTTCCAGAACGCCACCGAAACCGAGGCGCCGTCGAGACTCATGGTGCCATGCAGTTCCACACGACGCTCGGAGAAGGCGGCGACCAGAAGGAGATCGTCAGGCAGGGTGTCGATCCGTTCGTCGAAGTGGACGCGGACGTTGACTCCGTTGGATTCCCAACTCCCGACAAAACGCTGGGTCGACCCGTCCTCGTTCTCACCGCCGCCGAGTATTAGCCGCCCGGTGACCGCTCCCGATGTTCCGAGAACGAGACGGACCTCCGCGCCCACTCCAAACGGTTCCGTCGCATGTCCAGCCGGTACCGCGAGCGTCCTGTAGGCTCCGGCGATGCGCGGGTTGACCCTCCGGTAAGAAGACCCAGTCGGGGCTTCACTACAGCCGGTCAGGAGGGAGGCGACAAGCAGAAGAAGGACAGGGCGGTACATGAGACACCTCCGGTTTTCAACCCGGAGGCCCACCAACTCAAGCCCCCGGATCAGGGGCTTGAGCAGCACGATGTGCACCGCAGCCCCGGCGACGAACTGAAGTGGTTATGTGCCTGCGGGACAAGCACTTGCGAGACACGTGGCGCTCTACCGGGACTGGTCATCGGGGCGTCCTCCCCCAACTGCGGGACACAAGACCCCGCGAACACTCGGGAGGTCCTGGTCCTCCACGACGGTCGAAGGCGGCCGGACTGCACGCGCATCGCGCATGTCGTGGCCACAAGCTATTTTTCTGTTAGCGGGGGCGACCCTAACAGCTGACCGCGAACGCTCTGTGCAACCCGGCGTCAATCGACCATGGACGCGCGTTCAGGTGGTCGACGGATCGGCTCCCCGCCGATGAGGTGGCACAGATGGTCGAGCTTCGCACTCTCGGTTCGGTGCAACTAGAGGCTAACGGCCGGGCGACAGAGCGCTTGCTCACCCGATCCAAACCTACTGCCCTGCTCATCTATCTTGCCGCCGCCCGTCCTCGAGGACTCCACCGCAGGGACACCCTACTGGGTCTGCTGTGGGCGGAGAGCGATGCCGAACACGCGCGTGGCTCGTTGCGACACGCCCTGTATGAGCTGAAGCGGACGCTGGGATCGGAGGTGGTCACGGGTCGCGGAACCGAGGAAGTCGGTCTGTCGGAGAAGGTGTTCTCTTGCGACGTCCGTCGCTTCTGGGATTGTCTCGCTGATGGGGACCCTGCGGGCGCGCTGGCACAGTACCACGGTGATTTCCTGGAAGGAGTCCACCTCAAGGAAGCACACGAGTTCGAACACTGGGTGACCGCAACCCGCCGGGGGTTGCGGGAGGCAGCAGCGAAGGCGGCATGGAGCCTCGCAGAATCCGCAGCGACATTGGGTGATGCGGCCGCAATCGCTGAGTGGGGACAAAGAGCCGTGGCTTATGCGCCGTATGACGAGGCGGGGTTGTGCCGCCTGTTGGAATCGCTGGACGCAACCGGCAACCGGTCGACTGCCGTGCGGGCCTATGATCAGTTCGCAGAGCGGCTACGTGACGAACTGGAGCTGGAGCCAGCTCCCGAGACGCGTGCCCTGGTGGCGCGGATCCGGGCGCGTCTGGAGCTGACGAGCCAACCGGACACCCCTCGTGAGGTCCGGCTGCCCCCTTCGGCAGGGGTTACCGCGACGGGTGTGCGCCGTGACGAGACGGGAGAAGACTCCGGAGCCACAGTCGAGACACGCCCGGTTGGTGCCCATAGGCGTTCGAGGACTCTCGCGATCCTGTTCGCCGCCGGCGGGTTAGTGCTCATCAGCCTGTGGCGCCTGGTACCGACGGTCGGCCCTATGCGCGAGGCAGGTTCGGCCGAGCTGAGCCCCACGCGTGTCCTCGTGATGGATTTCGAGAACGAGACAGGGGACCCGAGTCTCGACGCCGTGGGTCGGTTGGCCGAAGACTGGGTCATCCAGGGTCTGGGTGAGACGGGATTGGTGCAGGTGGTCACCGCGGCTTGGGCAGCGAATCTCGCTCGTCGACAGGGCGCGACGGCAACTCAGCCCAGGGCCTCCGCCGGGGTCTATGCTGAAGCGAGTGGCGCTAGCTGGACCATTAGTGGCGCGTACTACCTTTCCGGCGACAGCCTCGGCCTTCACGCGCAAGTTACCCAGACGGCTAGTGGAGAGGTTCTGCGCGCGCTTGGGCCCGTTGTGGTGCAGAAAGGCAATCCGGCCCCAGCGGTCGCGACTGTGCGCGATGGCGTGATGGCAGCTCTGGCGGGCCGGCTCGATCGGCGACTGACCGCGTGGATCGAGCCCGCCAGCCAACCGCCTACCTACGAGGCGTACCGGGCTTTCGTTCGAGGGTTGGAGCTGTTCACTCGCGAGATGGACTTCGAGGGGGCTCTAACTCAGTTCCGGATCGCTGCCGAGATCGACTCGACTTTCACGCTGCCCTCGCTGTGGACGCTCCACACGCTTCTCTCGATCGGCAATTCCGGAATGGGCGTGCCACACTGGAACTGGGAGTGGGCGGACCCTGACTCTCTATCGAAGGAGCTGGAGCGGCGACGAAGCGGCATGCCGCCATTGGACCGCCACTTCTTCGATTATCTGCGCGCCTCCAGACGAGAAGATATTCCCGGGGCATTCGAGGCTGCTCAGCGCATGAGTCGCGTGGCCCCGGGCGCGGAGTACCTCAAGTTCAGCGCGGGCGTGGCCATGCGTATGAACCGGCCTGGGGAGGCGATCGACTACCTTCAGCGAACCGATCCTGAGCGCGGTTGGCTCAGGGATTGGGCCCCATATTGGGCAACGCTCTGTCGGGCATATCACCACCTTGGCGACTTCGATGCCGAGCTCGAGGCGGCCGGGCAGGGCCGGCGGCTCCACCCGACCAGCATCGCGCCGATCGAGGGCGAAGTCCGCGCGCTGGCCGCGCTCGGTCGCCGTGAGGAGTTGAATCGGGCTCTCGACCGGGCGGTCACCTTGTCACAGGGGCAGGATTTCTACCAGTTCGGTAATCTCGCCCGGCTTGCCGGCGAGGAGTTCCAAGCGCACGGGTTTGCCGGGGCAGCCGAGTATTTTCAACGGGCGGCCGATTGGCTGCAGGCGTTGCCCGCGGTGCAGCGCACACCTGTGAGGCGGCAGCATCATATCCTCGCGTTGCTCCGACTTGATCGGCCGGAGGAGGCTCGAGCGCTTGCCGACTCGGTGTCCGACGAACTCCCGAAGGGGGAGTACCTGGGTCTGTGGCCCGTCGGATTGGCTGCCGCTTATCAGGGAGACCTCGACCACGCACGAAGGATCATGCACGAGCTCGAGGTAATGGGGGGTGATGGATCGACCATGTGGGCGGCTGCCATCGCCGCCATCCTGGGCGAACGAGAGCGGGCGCTACGTCTTATCGGGGCCTCGCTACGAAAAGGCCATCCCTATCCAGAGCTATTCCACTCGCTCCCAGCTTTCGAGCCGCTAAGGGACGATCCCGAGTTCCGGGAGTTGGTCCGGCCCAAGGGGTAGGCGTTGAACCGCCTGCACGACAAGACCTGGCTGGTTCGGTCGCGAAGCAGAGCGAGGACGAGTAGCGCCGCAGCTCCATCTCGCCGCACCGATCAAGAGGTGCGGGGAAAGGGGGAGGGAAGCCCGCCTGGAGCTTGCGCGCCGGTTAGCCGAAAGCCCACGAACAACGTGGCTTTTCGTGCATCCTGAGACAAATGAGCTCCGTTCTTCATGTAGTGAATCGGACCGTTTGTAGCGTTTCGTTACGTATCCGACATGCCTTCCGGGTCATGTATATCCATAAATGCTTGTCTTGTAGTCACTTACGATATCCTTGCGCCCGCGGCGCAGACTTTGAGAGGTTCATGGGGTCGCCCCTAGCATCGATAGACCCCCAGTCGATCGGCGAGAATGTCGCACTGCTTTCTCATCGTGGATGACGACCAGCGAATCAGGCGATCGCTGGTCGATGCGCTCGACGGGCCGTCGGCGTCCGTGACCACCGCTGAAAGCGCGGAGGCGGCGCTCGCGGTGATCGCCGAGACGAAGCCCGATGTCGCGCTCGTCGACGTGCGCCTGCCCGGGATGGACGGGCTGGAGCTCCTGCGGCTCCTGCGCGAGCGGAGCCCTGACATCGCGGTGGTCGTGATGTCCGCCTATGAGGATCTCCCCACTGTGGCGACGGCCATGCGGGACGGGGCGGTGGACTTTCTCGTCAAGCCGCTGGACCTGCACGTGCTGCGCGAAGTCATCGGCCGGATCCCGGCCCGACAATCCGCGGGGCGGCGTTCCGCCGGGACCGAGCCCGCGTCCGAAGAAACTCCGCCAGGGATCCAGATCATCGGACACACGCCAGGCATGATCGAGGTCTTCAAGCGGGTGGGTCAGGCTGCGGGGAATCGCGCCACCGTGCTCGTTCGGGGCGAGAGCGGGACGGGCAAGGAGCTGGTGGCCCGATCGATCCATGCCAACTCCGCGGACTCGGTCGAGCCATTCGTGGCGGTCAATTGTGCGGCGCTGCCCGACGGCCTGCTCGAGTCGGAGCTATTCGGGCACGTGAAAGGCGCATTCACCGGCGCGTCGAGAGATCGCGATGGACGATTCGTCGCAGCGGGGCGAGGCACGATCTTCCTCGACGAGATCGGGGATACCACGGCTCAGTTCCAGAGCCGCCTTCTACGTGTTCTCCAGGAACAGGAGATCTACGCGGTCGGCTCGGATCAACCGCGCCGCACCGAGGCCCGCGTGATCGTCGCGACGCATCGGGATCTTGAGGCGCTACGGGAGAGCGGAGACTTCCGCACGGATTTGTACTACCGGATCCGAGTAATCGAGATCGATATCCCACCCCTCCGGGACCGGATGGACGATCTTCCAGAGCTGGCAGAACACCTCATCCAGCGTGCGAGCCGGTCGCTCTATCGAGATCCGCCCAAACTTGCCGACGAAGCGCTGGCCGCGCTCGTGAGCCACGACTGGCCCGGCAACGTCCGGGAGTTGGAGAACTGCCTGGCGCGCGCGGTCGTGGCCTCTCCAGGCGTGTCCATTGGAGCCGAGCATTTGAGTCTGGGGAGGGACAGTCCGGCCGAGCCGACGAACCTCGGTTCTCTGGATGAAGCGGAGAAGGAACATCTGAAGCGCGTCCTCAAAGCCGTGGATGGCCGGAAGACCCGCGCGGCGAACGTGCTCGAAGTGTCACGCACCCGGCTTGACCGACTAATCAAGAAGTACGGTCTCGAGGAGCTCGCCCCGGGCCGTGGCAGACGACCGTGAGCATTCGTACCTGGGCCGCCTCGTTCCGGACCCGCATCCTGCTGATCGTGTTCATCGTGACCGTGCTGCCTCTAGGCCTGGTCGGGCTCTGGCTCAACGCTGCGGCGGCCCGCTCGGGAGAAGGTCTGATCCGGGAGAGCCTGGAGACCGCGGTGGGGCAGGTGGCCGTCGGGGCCGGCACCCAGTGGCTAGCCCACCGATCGACACTTCTCGACCTGGCCGAAACCGAGGTCATTCGCCTCGCCCTGGTCTCGGCCGCCGCGAGTCCGAGCGCGGCCGACCGTGCCTCCCCACCCGACCGAGTGACCGAGGTCCTGGATGCCAGCCCCGCGCCTTTGGGCATGGTGCGGATCAACGACGTGCAGGGGCGCCTGATCTGGGAGTACGCCTCGGATGCGAGCGCGGCCCTGTCGCCCGATCCTACGCTGGCGGTGAGCGTGAACGTCTACGAATCGGCTCTCGGCCCGACGTTGGGAACCCTCACCTCCGAGCTCGCTGTGAGGGTTCTCGTGCCGGACAATACGCCCACCCCCGGCGGGATCGGCACGGTCCTCGGCGTCTACGAGGCCGGAAGCGGGGCTCCGCTCATCCCGCTCCCCGTCTCTTTGGAGAACGAGACGGGGGCGGACATCGACGTGGAGGGTGAACGCTGGTTCCTCGCCAGACGAGAGCTGACGGAGCCTCGGCTGACGCTCATCGCCGCGGCCCCCCTGTCGCCATTCACCACGCCATACCTGAGCGCGGCCCGACGGGGAGCCCTCGTTCTCACCGCCGTCGGCGTGCTGGGCCTGCTGCTGACGGGGGCCCTCACGAGTCGCATGGCGACGTCTCTGGAACGGTTGGCGGAGGCGGCCGACGCCGTCTCGGGAGGTGACCTCGAGCGGTCCGTCGACGCTCGAGGCGGGGATGAGGTAGGCCGCGTGGCTCGGGCGTTCAACCAGATGACCGAGGGCCTCCGGAGCTCGCTTCGAGAGCTTGCCGACAGCCGCGCGCTGGCTGCTGTCGGGGAATTCGCGGCTCAGCTCGCGCACGAGGTCCGGAACCCGCTGTCGGCGGTGCGGATGGATCTCCAGCTGGTGGAAGAGGGCCTGCCCGAGGGTTCGCGCCTGCGCGAGATCCAGGAGAGGGTTCTCTCGGAGGTGGAGCGCCTGGACGTGACGGTGTCCGGAGCTCTGCGGACCGCGCGGAGCGGCAGAACCCCTCGTCAGGTGATCGATCTGCGCGATCCGCTCCTGGCCGCTGTCGCCGCGGCCGGAACCACGGGCGGACCCCGAAACGTGGAAGTCGTCTGTGAGGCAGGCGGCGTGGACGCCCCGGTCACCGGGGATGCCGCCGCTCTCGAGCAGGTCTTCCTGAATCTGTTGCTGAACGCTCTCGAGGCATCGGACGACGGGGGGAGGGTACGGGTGTCGTTGTCATCGACGGACTCGGAGGTGGAGGTGGAGGTCCGCGATCGGGGCTCGGGCATCGCCGAGGAGGATATCGCGAGCGTCTACGAGCCGCTCTACAGCACCCGACCCGACGGCTCGGGGCTCGGGCTGACGATCGCCCGCCGATTGGTCATCGCCCACGGCGGGCATCTGGAGATCGAGAGCGAGGTCGACCGTGGCACGGTGGTTCGCGTCCGTCTGCCGGCGACATCTGAGGAGAGCCCCTCAGGCCAGGTCGCGGGGCCCGACGCCGACGTAGCGGTGCCGGAGTTTTCGTCTCGATTCGATACGTGATATCGGCGCTTCGAGGCAGGAGGCGGACGTCCGAAGATGTTGAAAAACAACGGGTTACGGGTTCGATCGGGGATAGGGCACGCAGCATGACATGGAAATGGGTCACACGACGACATGTCCCGAATCTGGAGGCTCCGATGATCCGACCGACGACGCTTCGACGAATGACCGGCTGGGTCGTGTCGCTGATCGTTGCCACGAGCGTTGCCGGCTGCGGCTCAGAGAGCGGTGACGCCGCCTTCGACGAGATCGCGCTTCCGACCTTCTCGAAGGATCGCGTCGCCAGGGAGGCCCCGGTCGAGGTCCGGCGACTGCTCTCCGGAGGCGAGTGGAGCCATTACGCCATGTCGCCCTCACCCGACGGCCGCTACCTGACCGATATCACCTGGGCAGCGTCGGGGGTCGGGGGCGACGTCGCGCTGGTCGACACGGAGACCGGAGTAGAGACACCGCTCACGACCGCCGGGGCGACAGGTTCGGGGGAGTTTGCGGAGTGGCAGGTCTTCTCGCCCGACGGCGGACGCATCGCGTACACGTGGTACGCACAGCACGGACGCGAACTCCGTTCGATCGGCGTGGACGGCAGTGACATGATGGTTCATCTCAGCTCTTCCCGCTCGGGTTCCTATTGGGTAGCGCCTAGTGATTGGTCTCCGGACGGACGGCGCATCCTGGCCTACCTGGCCTCGCCCGGGGCCGAGGAGCGCCAGCTCGTCACCGTCGACGTCGAGACGAACGAGATGCGCGTCCTCCAGGAGGGGCTGGGGCCCCATTGGCCGCGCGCGTTCTTTTCGCCCGACGGTCGTTTCGTGGCCTACCTGGCATCCGTGGACGAGGACCCCGAGAAGGCCGGCATCTTCCTCGTATCGAGTGACGGCACCCGGCAAGCGGGACTGATCTGGACGCCCGATGAGGAACGTCTCCTGGGCTGGCTCCCCGACGGCAGCGGGATCCTCTTCCATCGGCTCACCCGTGACTCTCGAGCCATCTGGAAGCTTCCCATACGGGACGGTCGGCGTTCGGGCCCGCCCGAGCTCATAAAGGACGATGTCTGGCAGATGTTGGGGCTCGGGTTCTCCGATGATGCGTTCTTCTACGGCATCACCGTGGGCAATAACGGTGTTCATGTTGCCAGCATCGATCCGGAGACGGGACGCGTGCTCGAGGGTCTCGCCCCCGTCACCGAGGTCTCTGGCACGAGCCGCTCGCCCGCGTGGGCCCCCGATGGCGGGCGCCTCGCGTACATCGAGCAAGACCTCGGCGAGACCCGAATCAAGATCCGCGCGCTGACCGGAGAGGTTCTCCAGGAAATTCCTGTGACGATCGCTTTGCGTTCGGGTAGCAGGCTGGCGTGGGTCCAGGACGGAATACTCCTCGATAAGGCAGGGGCTGACAGCGAAGACCTCTACTTGATCTCGCTGGATACCGGAGAGGCGAGCGAGATACGGGACGCCTTGGGGCCTCGGGAGGTTCCGATCGTCTCCGAGGACGCATCGAAGGTCTACTTCCACCAGGGAGGGGGAGGTGAGGCGATCGAATTCGATCCGGGGACGGGCGCCGAGAAGATCGTGGCGGCGTACCCCTCCCACACGCCGACAGCCCTCCCGGACCATCCAGACGCGTGGGTCTATGAGAGTCGCCTTTCCCCCGACGGAGGCCTCGTGGCGCACTTCGTCCGTGGGGATGGTCCGTCTGGTGATCCGTCGGCCCCTTATCGTGATCGTGAAAAGGGATGGGCCGTCGAGATCGTGTCACGGTCGAGCGGTGAAGTCCTCGCCACGGCACGGTCGCTTTCCCTGGAGCGCCCAGGGCGAGGCGTAAACCAATGGAGTCGCGACAGTCGCTACCTGTTTTTCTTCGGGCTCGAGGAAGGAGCGGACAGCGCGGACCGCCCACACCTGATGGCGTTGTCCGTGGAAGACGGTGCCCTCCGGAGCTTCCCGAGCATCTATACCAGACCGTGGACCATGGACCTGGCCGTCAGCTCTGACGGCCGGCACATCGCGGTAACTACGGATCGATCCAAGCCGGAAGTGTGGCGGATGACGTTCAACACCGGAGGCCGATAGGGCCGGCGCGTGGAAGAAGCCACCGAGCTGAGTCGACGAGAGGTGCCGGGCTGCTGTGCCCGGCGCCTCTCCGGCGCGTTCACCGGAGTCGGGGCCGACAGGGAGGGACCGTGAGGAGGCTCTGCCGAAAGCTCAGGGGCCTGCTGGGGGTCGGCGTCACCTGGGGTGCCCTCTGGTCGGCGATCGGCGCGGGGATCGGCTTGATCAGCGGGATCGTCTCACCCGGCGCTTGGGAATTGGCCAACCCGGTCCTCAAGTGGGCAGTCGGGATGGGTCTGTACGGCCTCGTTTCCGGCGTCGGCTTCGGGAGCCTCCTCGCTCTCCGAGGGGCTCGCCGAACCGTCTTCGATATCTCGCTCCGCCGGGCATCGATCTGGGGCGTCCTCGGGGCGGCGGCGGTGCCTCTCCTGTTCGGTGCCCTGGGCACGTTCGAAGTAGGGACGACCACCGCCGAGATCGTGGCGGCGACCCTGGTCACGGGAGCACTGGGAGGGACCTTCGCCCCGGTCGCGATCGGGATGGCGCGGAGAGCGGAGCTTCGCGCGGGAGAAGAGAGTAGGCTTCTCGAGTCGGAGCATTGAGCAGGCGACCCCGAACGACACTCGCCGGCCCACCCCCCAATCGGTGTGTCCCACACTCTATCTGGGCGCGGCCCGCGGGACAGCGGGGGACCTCTCAGAGTCTCCACCCGCGAAAGCTGAT
>Ga0224508_10001571_pt1 | contig 20400 bp, 21 predicted proteins | sample SF_Jan12_sed_USG_4_FD_170157 | JGI IMG/M metagenome (GOLD analysis project Ga0224508, IMG submission 170157) | Sediment microbial communities from San Francisco Bay, California, United States - SF_Jan12_sed_USGS_21 | ecosystem: Environmental > Aquatic > Marine > Sediment | place: USA... | reverse complement strand
GCCAACCAGCCCAGCCAGCAAGGGAGAATGCCGCGTGACCGACAAGGGACCGGTCATCAGCCGTTTCGGCCTGGACCACCACGGCGTCCGCAACTACAACGTTGCGCGCTGGAACCTGGGCGTGCCGGATCTGATCGAGGAGACGCTGCGGCGCGGCGACGGCGCGCTGGCGGAGGGCGGGGCGCTCGTCGTGCTGACCGGCCAGCACACCGGCCGCTCGCCCAACGACAAGTTCACCGTCGAGGAGCCGGACACTTCCGGGGACATCTGGTGGGGCGACACCAACGTCGCGATTTCGGAAGCCGGGTTCGAAGGCCTGTACAAGAAGGTGCTCGCCTATTTCGAGAACCGCGACCTCTTCGTCCAGGACCTCCATGCCGGCGCCGATCCGGAATACCGCCTGCCGGTGCGCGTGGTGAGCGAGAGCGCGTGGCACAGCATCTTCGCGCGCAACATGTTCATCCGCCCCGGGCACGACGCGCTCGCCGACTTCGAGCCGGCCTTCACCGTCCTCCATGCCCCCTACCTCGAGGCCGATCCCGCTCAGGACGGCACCAACTCGGGCACCTTTATCGTGGTCAGCTTCGCCCGGCGTCTGGTGCTGGTCGGCGGCACCAGCTATGCCGGCGAGATCAAGAAGTCGATCTTCGCCGTGCTCAACTACCTGCTGCCCGAGCGCGACGTGCTGCCGATGCACTGTTCGGCCAACATCGGTCCGGCGGGCGACGCGGCGATCTTCTTCGGCCTCTCGGGCACGGGCAAGACGACGCTCTCGGCCGACGGTACGCGCAGCCTGATCGGCGACGACGAGCACGGCTGGTCGGCCAAGGGCGTGTTCAACTTCGAGGGCGGCTGCTACGCCAAGGTGATCAACCTTTCGGCCGAGGCGGAGCCGGAGATCTATGCCACAACCGGGCGCTTCGGCACGATCCTCGAGAACGTGGTCATGGACCCGCAGACCCGCCGGCTCGATTTGGACGACAACCGCTATACCGAGAATACCCGGGCCAGCTACCCGCTGGATTTTATCCCCAACGTCAACCTGAGCGGCCAGGGTGGCCACCCCAGGAACATCGTCATGCTGACGGCCGACGCCTTCGGCGTTCTGCCGCCGATCTCGCGCCTTTCGCCCGAGCAGGCGATGTACCATTTCCTGTCCGGCTATACCGCGCGGGTCGCGGGCACGGAGAAGGGCCTGGGCAAGGAGCCGGCGGCGACCTTCTCGACCTGCTTCGGCGCGCCCTTCATGCCGCGCCACCCCTCGGTCTATGCCGGGATGCTGGGCCAAAGGATGGCGGAGACCGGGGCCAAGTGCTGGCTGGTCAACACCGGCTGGTCCGGCGGCGCCTACGGCGTCGGTCAGCGCATGGCGATCGCCCACACGCGGGCCATGGTGCGCGCGGCGCTCGACGGGCGCCTGGCGGAGGTAGCGACCACGACGCACCCGGACTTCGGCCTGGCGATCCCCCAGGCCTGCCCTGAGGTGCCCGAAGGCGTGCTCGACCCCAAGGGCACCTGGGCCGACAAGCGAGCCTACGACCAGACCGCGCGTGAGCTGACCAAGCGCTTCGAGACCAACTTCAAGCAGTTCGAGTCCTACGTCGGCCCCGAGGTCAAGGCGGCAGGCATTCACAGCGCCGCCTGAGCGCGAGGCGCTGCCCGGCGGACCGGGAGGATTTCATGAGCAAATCGGAAACCGCGATCGTCGTCGGGGTTGGGCCGGGCCTGGGCCTCGCCCTAGTCAAGACCTTTGCCGAGGCCGGCATGGCCGTCGCCATGGCCGCGCGCAACAAGGAACACCTGGCGGCCTTCGAGACCGGTGACCTGGGCGACCGGATCAGGGCCTATCCCTGCGACAGCACGGACTCGAACTCGGTCACGGCCCTGTTCGACCGGGCCTCGGCCGAACTCGGCGAGCCGGACGTCGTGGTCTACAACGCCGGCGCCTTCCAGCCCGGCAGCATCCTCGACATCGCCGCCGAGGAGTTCGAGCGCTGCTGGAAGGTCGGCTGCTTGGGCGGCTTCCTGGTCGGCCAGGCCGCGGCCCGGCGCATGGTCCCGCGCGGAGCGGGCACGATCCTTTTCACCGGCGCGACCGCGGCCCTCAGGGGCAGCGCCCGTTTCGCCAACCTGGCGGTGCCCAAGTTCGGCCTGCGCGCGCTCGCCCAGTCCATGGCGCGCGAGCTGGGCCCGCAGGGCATCCACGTGGCCCACGTGGTGATCGACGGCCAGATCGACTCCGAGCGCTCGCACCACCTGCTCGAGGAGCGGGGGGCCGACTCCCTGCTCGCACCCGGCGATATCGCCGGGTCCTACCTGCACCTGCACCGTCAGGCCAAGAGCGCCTGGACCCAGGAGCTCGACCTGCGCCCCTGGGTCGAGAAGTTCTGAGGCGCCTCGGCCGGCGTCAACCGGCTGGTTCGTCCGGCTCCGACAGGTCGTCCAGCAACTCGGCGACCAGGGTGTCGGCTCCGGTACCGCCGGCCCCGACCGTCGGCACGGTTTCCGGCGCAGCGTTGTCCGCGGCGTCGGCTTCCTCGTCCTCGGCCGGCGCTTCGTCGCCCTCCACGGCGTTTTCGGCCGGTGCCGCGAAAGCCTCTTCCGGGTCGATCCCCCTGGCGATGCGCGAGACGATCTGGCCGAAGGGAACCTTTTCGCCCTCCGCCGACTCCGCATTGGCGCGCTCGGCCAGGAAGGCGCGGGCCTGATGGGCCGGCGACTGCTCCGATTTGCCGGGCCGCGCGGCCTCCGCGACTTTCTCGCCGGCCTCCGAGATTCGAATCTCGACCGCGGCGGTTGCGCCGCCCGGCTTGGCCGGGGCGGTGGCCTCGGTGCCGTCCGGCCGGGTGCGGGCTCCCGGGTCGGCCGGCGCCTTGGGGGCAAGGGTCTTCGTGACAGGGGTGGTTTCCATACTGGGTCTCCAGACTGCAATGAACCTTGGCCTGCTCAAGCAAAGGCCGTGCCAAGGCCAAGCTCTTGGCATTCCACCGTTCCGACCGGTTGGGGCCCGGCCGGCAGGGGTCGAGCGGCAAAATCTGCCCAGCGGGCTGGACGACATGCCACGAGCCTGCGATCATCCCTCACATGATCGGAAGTCTCGACGCCCTCGTTGCCGCCACGGTGCTGTTCGTCGCAGGGCATTTCCTGCTCTCCAGCCTGCCGTCGCGCCGGGCCATGACCGAGCTTCTGGGTCCCCAGGGGTTTCGCATCGCCTATTCCGTGGTGGCGCTCGCCGCCTTCGTCTGGATGCTGCGCGCCTACGCGGCCGCCCCGGTCGTGGCCCTATGGGACCCGCCCGTCGTGTTCGCCTGGGTGCCGCTCGTGGTCATGCCTTTCGCCCTGCTGCTCGCGGTCTGCGGCCTGACCACGCCGAGCGCCACCCTGGTGGGCGGCGAGGGGATTCTCTCCAATCCCGGCGTTCACGACGTGGCGCCCGGCATCCAGCGCGTGACGCGCCACCCCTTCCTCTGGGGCACGGCGCTCTGGGCGGTGAGCCACCTGGCGGTCAACGGCGACGCCGCCGACATGGTCCTGATGGGCGGCATCCTGGGGCTCTCGCTGGGCGGCATGAAACACATCGACCTGCGCCGCGAGACGACCCTGGGCGCGGCCTGGGGCCCGGTCGCCCTGACCACGAGCGCGCTGCTCTTCGCCGCGCTCGCCACCGGCCGCACCAATATGGACTGGCAGGGCATCGGCTGGTGGCGCCCGGCCGTCGCGCTAGCGCTCTACGCCGCCCTGCTCCACTTCCACCCGATGATCATCGGGGTGAGCGCGCTGCCGGCATAAACGAGGGCGTTCAGCCCCGCTGACGGTTGAGCAGCCTGAGCCGGAGCGCGTTCAGCCTGATGAACCCTTCGGCGTCGCGCTGGTCGTAGACCTGGTCCTCCTCGAAGGTGACGTGCTCGAGGGAATAGAGGCTGTTCGGCGACCTGCGCCCCGCCACGGTGACGCTGCCCTTGTAGAGCTTGAGGCGCACGGTGCCGGTGACGGGGCCCTGGCTGTGGTCGATCGCGGCCTGGAGCATCTCGCGCTCGGGCGCGAACCAGAAGCCGTTGTAGACCAGCTCGGCATAGCGCGGCATGAGCTCGTCCTTGAGGTGCGCCGCGCCCCGGTCCAGCGTGAGCGACTCGATCGCCCGGTGCGCGGCCAGCAGGACCGTGCCGCCCGGGGTCTCGTAGATGCCGCGGCTCTTCATGCCGACGAAGCGGTTCTCGACCAGGTCCAGGCGGCCGACGCCGTTGGCCCCGCCCAGCTCGTTCAATCGGGTCAGCAGCGCGGCCGGCGAGAGCCGTTCGCCGTCGACCGCGACGGGATCGCCCTTTTCGAACTCGATCTCGACCCAGGTCGGTGCCTCCGGTGCCTCCTCCGGGGCGACGCTGCGCGTGAAGACGTACTCCTCGGGCGCCACCCAGGGGTCCTCCAGGGCCTTGCCCTCGGCCGAGATGTGCAGCAGGTTGGCATCGACCGAAAACGGCGCCTCGCCGCGCTTGTCCTTGGCGACCGGGATCTGGTTCTTCTCGGCGTATTCGATCAGCTTGGTGCGGCTCGCCAGGTCCCACTCGCGCCAAGGCGAGATCACCTTGATGTCCGGGTTGAGCGCATAGTAGGCGAGCTCGAAGCGGACCTGGTCGTTGCCCTTGCCGGTCGCGCCGTGGGCCACGGCGTCGGCGCCGGTCTTGGCCGCGATCTCGATCTGCCGCTTGGCGATCAGCGGCCGGGCGATCGAGGTGCCGAGCAGATAGGCGCCCTCGTAGAGCGCGTTGGCGCGGAACATCGGAAAGACGTAGTCGCGCACAAAGTCCTCGCGCAGGTCCTCGATGTGGATCTCCTTGACGCCCAGCATCTCGGCCTTCTTGCGCGCCGGCTCGAGCTCCTCGCCCTGGCCGAGGTCGGCGGTGAAGGTCACGACCTCGCAGGCATAGGTCTCCTGCAGCCACTTCAGGATCACCGAGGTATCCAGCCCGCCCGAGTAGGCGAGCACGACTTTCTTGATCTCGCTCATGGAACCACCCAAGCCCCGTGGCGCCCCGAAGGGCGTCTAAATCCGGCGCGGAGTATAGGCGAAGAGCCCGGCCAGGCAAGCGAGTGCCTGGAACGGCTTAGGCTGCGTCGTCAGGTAAGCAGGCCGGAATGCAGGATGTAGGCCATGCCGACGCAGACGATGGCGAAATCGAGCCCCGTGACCAAGCGCTGAAGGGTGGGGCCAATCTCCGTCTTGCCGAGCCCCCACCAGATCGGCGCGGCCATCACGAGGCCGACGAGCAGATCCACGGCGAGGCTCGCCGCCAGGCTGTTCTGAAAGATCTCCATGGTCCGGCTCCCGGGTTGCGCCTGGCAGTTTCGGCGACGGCGGTTAAGAAAGACTGACGGCCCGGCGCCCGCCCCTTTGCGGCCCTGCGGCGCGGCCACGAATTCTTTACCCTCGGCTGAGACCCTCCGTCGTGCTTTCGCGCCGGCCCGTGCAAGTGCTAGGGTCCGGCGCAGGCAGGAGCGATCGTCATGGCGGACAAGAGCCGCAGCAGCGTGACCGAGAAGGAAAGCGCGCCCGAGGCCGAAGCCGAAGCGCCGGAGGCCGACACGGCCGAGACCGAGACGCCGGAGGCCGAGCCCGAGGGCGCCGAGGTCGCGGGGGCCGAGCAGGCCGCGGCGGATCCATCGGTCGACCCGGGCGCGGTCGGCCTGCCCTTCGACCCGACCGCGGTGCGCATCGAGACCAGGGCGCTGACGGTCGACGTCCTGGTCCAACGCATAGCCGAAGGCGGCATAGACCTGGCGCCGGCCGGCGACGGCAGCCCGATCTGGACCGAGGTGGCGCGCAGCCGATTGGTCGAGTCTCTGCTCTTGCGGGTGCCGCTGCCGGCCTTCTATTTCGACGCCGGCGCGCCGGACAGCTGGGCGGTGGTCGACGGACTGCACCGCCTCGCCGCGCTCGACGCCTTCGTCAACCACGGCGCCTTCGGCCTCTCCGGCCTCGAGTTCTTCGACCACCTGGAAGGCAAGACCTTCAAGGAGCTGCCGCGGCACTTCCAGCGCCGTATCCTGGAGACCCAGGTGACCGGACACCTGATCCAGGAAGGCACGCCGGAGCCGGTCCGCACCGCCATCATCCGGCGCATAGACACGGGCAGCGGTCGGTCGTCCTGAGGGGCCGGTTTAAAGAAGAATTCATCAAAATGATGAATAAGAATCGGGCTTATGCAGTCTCGGCATCTGCCCGGTGCCGGGCGGCGCCACGGCCTCGGCGGGCGGCTCGGAAGGGGTGCTTCGGTGATAGAAGAAATTACGCTGACGAACTTCAAATGCTTCCAGAGCCAAACCTTCGCCCCGCGTGAGTTCACCCTGCTTGCCGGTCTCAACGGCATGGGCAAGAGCTCGCTGATCCAGTCGCTCCTGCTGCTCAGGCAGTCCCATCAGCAAGGGCTGATCAAGGCCGGCGGGATCAGCCTGAACGGCGACCTCGTGCACCTTGGCACGGCGCGGGACGCGCTTTACGACGGCGCCGGGGAGGAGATCATCACCTTCGCGGTCGCCTTCAAGGGCGGCAAGCGGGCCGAGTGGAACTTCAGCGCCGAGGGCAGCGACGACATGCTGGAGCAGCTGACCGCCGACGTCGATCCCCGGGTCTTCAACCAGAACCTCTTCACCTCGGCCTGCCATTACTTACAGGCCGAACGCCTCGGCCCACGGACCTCGTTCCAGGTCTCCGACCATCAGGTCCGGCGGCACCGTCAGCTCGGCCCCAAGGGCGAGTACGCCGCCCATTTTCTCTCGGTCCACGGCCGCGATCCGATCCCACTCAAGTCGCTCGCCCATCCCGAGGCGAAGTCGGAGGCGCTGACCGACCAAGTCGAGGCCTGGACCGCCAATGTCTCGCCCGGCGCGCGCATCCACGCGACTGCGCTGGAGCAGATCGACCTGGTCAACCTGCGCTATTCCTTCGTCACCGACCGGGCGGTCAGCAACGAGTTCCGCGCGACCAACGTCGGCTTCGGGCTGACCTACACCCTGCCGATCCTGATCGCGATCCTGACCTCGGAGCGCGGCGGCCTGCTGCTGCTGGAGAACCCGGAGGCCCACCTCCATCCCAAGGGCCAGGTCGAGATCGGCCGCCTGTTGGCGCGCGCCGCCCAGGCGGGCGTCCAGGTCATCATGGAGACCCACAGCGACCACATCCTGAACGGCATGCGCATCGCCGTGCACGAGGGCGAGGCCTCGGCCGACAAGGTCCGGCTCTATTACTTCACGCGCAAGGCCGAAGGCGATGTCTCGCGCGCCGAGGTGATTCGGGTCGAGGTCGACGACGACGGCCGCCTGGATCAATGGCCGGACGGCTTCTTCGACCAATGGGACAAGGCGTTGGGTGCCCTCTTGTGGCCGAAGACGGCGGCGGAATGACGGCCGAGCTGATCTTCAACGAGCTGTCCCTGGGCCACGCGCCGGCCCCCGAGGTGGCGCGCGATTCCATGCTGGCCCTGGTGCGCACCTGCTTTCTCGCTCAAGGGGCCGGCGCCAGCCGGATTCTCCTCGTGCCCGAGGGCGCGGTCACCGGCGAGATCGGACCGGGATATTCGGTCTGGCAGTGGGTGAACGATCCCCTGGTCGACCTGGACTGGCGGCGCAAGTTTCTGTCCATGGCGACTCACGGCCCCTTCACCGAGAAGGTGCTGAGCGCCGACGCGCTCGAGAAGCTCGCCATCTCGGAATACTCCCTCGACGAGCGGACCGCGCTCGGCCTGGGCGCGGCCCACGTGCTCGACGGCCTGGCGGTCAGCGTCAACGGCGACGAGAGCTGGCAGGAGGCGAGCCTTAGCGTGGGCATGCTCTCGCTCTCCGAGGAGGGCGAGCTGCTCGAGGACCAGGTCGAGGTGCGCCACGCCTCCAGCCCGGAGCACGTCGAGGACCACCGGCCCTGGCTCAGCTCCCAGCAGCAGGCCGAGATCACCGGCGGCGCCGAGATTTGGGAGCGGCGGGCGGAGCTCTTCCCCGCGCTCGACTTCTGCCCGCGGGTCGAGGAGCAGCTGCGCGCCCTGGGCCCGCGCGACCCGCATCTGCGCCAGGTGCTGCGCAAGCTCGCCCAGCTCGACGAGACCTTCACCGGCTGGGCCGAGGGCCCCTTCGACCGGCGCGCGATCGCTGATTGCGACCCGGAAAGCCGCGTCACGCTCAAGCAATACAAGGCGGAGCACACCTTCCGCGGCCCAGACGACCGGGACCGGCTGTTCTCCTGGCACCTCGCGCTCACCCCCGGCGCCTGGCGCCTGTTCTTCAAGCCGGACCGGGAAACCCGCAAGGCGATCGTCGGCCACATAGGCCCCAAACTGCCCAACGTTAGCTACGCGACCTAGCTCCCGCTCACAACTCGATCTCCAGGTGGAGCGGCTGGTGGTCCGAGCCCTGGGCGGCCCGGTCCACCCGCATCCCGCGGACCCGTCCGGCCAGCTCCGACGTCAGGAAGGCGTAGTCGATGCGCACCGGGCCTTCGTCCTCGTTGCAGGTCGCCCCCTCTGCCGGATCGTTTCCGGCCGCGAGCCAAGCGTCTCTCAGATCTGCCTCGGCACCGGTCAACAGGGCGTATTCCGCGGAGTCGGGCGCGAGGTTGAAATCGCCCAGAATCACCGCCGGGCGGGGCATGGGCGGCGGCGACGCGTCGAGCGACCATTTCAGCCCGTCCGCGTCGCCCGACCAGACGCCGCCCGCTTCCGGCGCCTCGCGCAGCAGCTCCAGCAGCCGCGCGATCTGCAAGAGTCGTTCCTCGGCCGAGGCGTGGGCGAGATGGAGGCAGTAGACACGGATCGGCCCCTTCGGCGTCGCGATCACGCATTCCAGGACCGCGCGCTGCAGCGACAGCACCGGGCCCAGGTCGCGCTTGGGCAGCAGGTGATTGCGGCTCGAAAGGATCGGCGTCTTGCTGAGCAGCATGTTGCCGAACTGGCGGCGGCGGCTGATCAGCCTGCCGTCGCCGCCGCGCAGGCTCGCGTCCAGGTCGACGCCGGGACCGTAGACCCAGCGGTACTGGGGAAATAGGGCGGCGATCTCGGCCACCTGGTCGGTCATGCCGCTGGCCGAGAAATACCGCTCGACCTCCTGAAGGGCGATCACGCCGGGCTCGGGACCGACCTCCGCGGCGATGCGGGGCAGGTCGACGCGCCCGTCCTTGCCGGTGCCGTACTGGATGTTGTAGCTGACAAAGTGCACAGGTTTGTCCCGTTCTGGCTAACGGACGAGGATCACTCCGGCGCCGCCCCGGCGGCGACGAGCGATGGCCGCAGGACTTGGCAGAGCGGCAGGGTCAGGAAAGCGACGCAGCCCAGCACCAAGAGAGTCGTTTCGATACCGGAATGATCGCTGAGTAGGCCGAAGGCCACCGGTGAAAGCGCGCCGGCGCCGATGCCCAGTGTATAGAACAAGCCGAAGGCGCGCGACCGGCGCTCGGCGGCAACGAAGTCGCCGACCGTGCCGTAGAGCACCGAGGAGGTGCCGTTGAGCGCGGCGCCGACGAGCGGCAGCAGCGCCAAGGCCCAGCCCAGCGGCAGAAAGACGAGCACGAGAATCCCGGCGCCGGTCGCGACCTCGGTCAGCACCACCGTGCGGATGATTCCGACGCGCTCGGCCGCCAGGCCGCAGATAAGCTTGCCGGCCGCACCGCCGGCGAAGATCAAGGCGAGCGCGAAGCCCACGGTCTCGACCTGGGCGCCCTTGGCGATCAGCAGGAAGGGCACGAAGGTGAGAAAGGGTGTGCGGACCGCGCTGTCTATCACGCCGATCGCCGAGAGAGCGGCAAAGCCGCGCCGGTCCCGAAGGCCCCAACCTCCGGCGCGGGGACCCTCCGCCGGCTCGGCCGGGGGAGCCGCCGGCCCACCGGCGCCGAGCCGGCGCAGCACGAAGTAGACCGCAAGACCCGCGGCCATTGCGGCGAGCCCGTAGGACACCGCGCCCGTCCGCCAGCCGACCGCCACGGCGAGGGCGGCGATCAAGGGCGGAACCGCCACCTTGCCCAGGTCGCCGGCGAAGTTGTAGGTGCCGAGCGCGGCACGCCGCGGGCCCCCATCGTAGGCCTTGGAGACGACCGAGGAGGCCAGCGGGTGCTGCACGCCCGAGCCCAGGCCGGTCAGCAGCAGACAGAGGAGCAAGCCGGCGAAGCCCCCGGCAAATCCCAGAAGCACGAACCCGAGCCCGGCGACCGCCGTGCCCAGGGCCAGCACGATGCGCTCGCCCCAGCGTTCGGCGAGAAAGCCCGCCGGCAGCTGGAAGGCGGACAGCCCGCCGGAGAACGCCATCTTGAGGAGTCCGACCTGGGCATGCGAAATCCCGAAACCCTGGGCCCAGAGCGGCAGGAGTACATAGAGCGAGTCGGAGAGCCCGTCGTGGACGAAGTGCGCGGCCCCGCCGGTGCCGAGCGTGGCCCGGCGTCGTGACAAATTTACCGCCGCGGTCTCCGCGCCCATGCCTGGGGTCCCTTGCACCACACAGCCGGGACTGCCCCGGCTGCCGCTATCTTTCCAGGAAAATCAGGGTGCGGAAAGTTCCGTTTCCGGCTCGCGCGTCTTCCTTTGGCGCAGGCTGGCGCTCTTGAGCTGGCCGCAGGCGGCCATGATGTCCTGGCCACGCGGTGTGCGCACCGGGGCGGAGAGCCCGGCGTCGTTGAGGATTTTCGCGAAGCGGTCGATCGTCCGGGGGGTCGAGGGCTCGAAGGGCGCGCCCGGCCATGGGTTGAAGGGGATCAGGTTGGTCTTGGCCGGAATGCCCTTCAAGAGGCGCACCAGCTCGCGCGCGTCCGCCGGGCTGTCGTTGACGTCCTTCAGCATGATGTACTCGAAGGTGATGCGCCGGGCGTTGTGCACGCCGGGATAGTCGCGACAGGCCGCCAGCAGCTCCCCGAGCGGATACTTCCGGTTGAGGGGCACGATCCGGTCGCGCAGCTCGTCGGTCACCGCGTGCAGCGAGACCGCCAAGTTGACCCCGAGCTCGGCGCCGCAGCGCCGCATGGCCGGCACCACGCCGGCCGTCGACAGCGTGATCCTGCGCTTGGAGATCGAAATGCCCTCGCCGTCCATGACGATCTTGAGGGCCTGGGCCACGTTGTGGTAGTTGTAGAGCGGCTCGCCCATGCCCATCATCACCAGATTGGTGATCTGCCGGCCCTCGGCCGGAGCCGGCCATTCGCCCAGCTGGTCGCGCGCCAGCACGACCTGGCCGACGATCTCCGCCGGGCCCAAGTTGCGCACCAGGCGCTGGGTGCCGGTGTGGCAGAAGCGACAGGTCAGCGTGCAGCCGACCTGGCTGGAGACGCAGAGCGTGCCGCGGTCTTCCTCGGGAATGTGGACCGACTCGACCTCCTGTCCGTCGTCAAAGCGCAGCAGCCACTTGGCGGTGCCGTCGGCGGAAGCCTGCGCGGCGGCGACCTCGGGCCGGCCGACCGTATAGCGCTCGGCCAAGCGTGCCCGGAAGGCCTTGGAAAGCGAGGTCATCCGGTCGAAGTCGGTGGCGCCGCGATGATAGATCCAGTGCCAGAGCTGGCGCGCCCGGAAGGCGGGCTCGCCGAGGGCCGCCATCTCGGCCTCGAGCTCGGCGCGGCTCAGGCCGACGAGACCCTTCGCGCCGCCTTCGGGTTCGGGCGGCGGGGCGAAATAATCGGCATGGGCGGCGCGGCTCATGGTGCCTTAGATAGAGCGGCCGCCCACCCGGAACAAGGACATCGGGTCAGAGGCCGCAGGCCTTGCTGGCAGCCCGATAGGCTTTGGTGAAGCCGGTCAGCGAATATGTGTCCTTGGTCGCCGTGCCGCGCGACGAGGTGCCGCTCACCACCATGGTACTGCCCGCTCTCATCGCCGCCACCAGCTTCTTGTCGCCGGCGGAGTCCGGCACCCAGGCGGTATCCTCATGCGGGAAGAGCTCGAACTTGTTGCCGCCTATGGCGACCTCGACGCGGGTCTCCGGCTTGTAGCGGTAGCCGGCCGCGAGGCTGACCTCGTCGCGCACCTTGTCCCCGGGACGGTGGGTGACCATGGCGTAGATCTCGCCGCGCTTCTTGTAATCGCCTTCGTGCTTGGTCGGTTGGCTGGCGATATAGCAGGCTTTTTGGCCCTTCTCGTCGTAGGCATAGGCGCGCCAGTCCCCGTATGAGCCCAGTTGCTGAATATCCTGGGCCGCCGCCACGGGGCCGGCTGCGAGCCCCCCGAGAGCGGACATCAGGGCCAGGGCCGGGCCCAAGGCCCAAGATCGCCTACCGTATGGCTTGCGGCGGTCTCCGGCCGCCGTCGCCTTGTTGTCGTCTTTTCGTTGCATCGCACCTTACCTTCGCTTGCTTACTCCAGGCCAGAAGACCGGCCCCGACAAGCCCCCCAAGACGAATATAGCCCTTTCTGTCAGCACTGGTAGAGGAAACAACAGGGGTCACCGGCGGCGGATGATCTGGCCGCCCTGGACGTGCGGGGCCGGGGCCTCAGGCGCCGCGCGCGGGTTGACGGGCCGGCCAGCGTGGCGGCCCAGGCTGATCATGCGGTCGTACATTACTATGGCCCCGGCGACGCCCAAGTTGACGCAGAAGCTGGTCGGTATGCGCACCAGGAAGTCGCAGCGCCCGGTCAAGGCCGGGGACAGGCTGCCACGCTCGGGACCCAGCACATAGGCCGCCGCGCTCGGATGGCGAAAGCTCGGCAGGTCGACCGCCTCGGGCGTGAGCTCGACCCCGACCAGCGCACAGCCGCGCGGCAGTGTGAGTTCCTCGACGCCGGCATAGGTATAGAGCGGCAGGTGCTTGGCGGCATCCGAGGTATCGGAAACCTTGACTTCTCGAGCCGCGAAGGCGGGCGCGATGGTGAAGAAGAAGCTGGCCCCGAAGGCATGGGCCGAGCGCAACAGGTTGCCCAGGTTCATGGGCTTGCTGATACCCTCGACGCCGATCGCGAAATAGCCACGCATGACGCGAAAACTTGCATGGCAATGAGGGTCGAGGCAAGGTGCCAGTCCCTCGCTCGGAGTAGAGCGGGGTGGGGTGATCTTGGGGAATATACCTTTCCATGGTGTTGGCGACGGACGAGAACGACGATCGGGGGCGGGCCGGGGCCGCCAACCCCCTGCTGGTCGAGGTGACCCGCGGCCCCATGGTCGAGAGCCGTCACCGCGCCGCCTTCGCGGTAGCCGATCCGGGCGGTACCGTGGTGCTGCATGCCGGCGACATCGACCAGCCGGTCTATCCGCGCTCGGCGATCAAGCCGATCCAGGCCCTGGCGCTGCTGGAGACCGGCGCGGTCGAGGCCTTCGGCCTGGGCGATGCCGAGATCGCGCTGGCCTGCGCCAGCCACAGCGGCGAGCGGCGCCATGTCGAGACCGTCGCGGCCTGGCTGGAGCGCATCGGCTGCACTCCGGACGACCTCGAGTGCGGTGTCCACCCGCCCTTCGCCGAGACGGCCATGGTCGACCTGATCGCCGGTGGAGGGAGGCCCACGGCGCTGCACAACAACTGCTCGGGCAAGCACACGGGCTTCCTCAGCGTGGCCCGCCATCTGGGCCATCCGACCGCCGGCTACATCACCTTCGGGCACCCGGTGCAACAGCGCATCCTGGGCATCCTCGAGTCGATGACCGGATGCGATCTGGGCGACGCGCCACGAGGCATCGACGGCTGCGGTATCCCGACGCTCGGCGTGCCGCTCGGCAATCTGGCGCTCGCCATGGCGCGCCTGGCCGAACCGGGAGACCAGCCGGAGCCGCGACAGACCGCCGTCGGCCGGGTTCGCCGGGCCATGGCGGACGAGCCCTTCATGGTCGCCGGCACGGGGCGGTTCTGCACCCGGGTCATGGAACTGACCGGCGAGCGGGCCCTGATCAAGACCGGCGCCGAGGGCGTCTACTGCGGCGCCTTGCCGGAGCTGGGACTGGGCATCGCCCTCAAGGTGGACGACGGCGCCGGTCGTGCCGCCGAAGTTCTCATGGGCCGACTGCTGGTCCATTTCGGGGTGATCGGCGCGGCCGAGGCCGATGCGCTCGCGGAGGTCCTGGCGCCGCCGCTGCTGAACCGCGCCGGGCGCCGGGTGGGTGAGCTGCGTCCCGCCCCGGACAGCCCCGTCTGACGCCGGGAGAATAGGAATGCGCGCCGTTCTATGCAGCGAATGGGGCGGGTTGGAGCGCCTTGCCCTCGGAGACGTACCGCAGCCGGTGCCCGGGGCCGGCGAGGTGCTGATCGCCGTCGCGGCGGCGGGGGTCAACTTTGCCGACACCCTGATCATCGCGGGCAAGTATCAGGAGAAGCCGGCCTTCCCCTTCAGTCCTGGCATGGAGGTGGCCGGCATGGTCGAGGCGGTCGGCCCGGGCGTGACCCGCGTGGCGCCCGGCGCGCGCGTGATGGGCCTGACTGGCTGGGGCGGCTTCGCAGAGAAGGCCGTGGCCCGGGAGGCCGATGTCTTCGTGCTTCCCGAAACCATGGACTTCGTTACCGCCGCCGGCTTTCCGGTCACCTACGGCACGGCCCACGGCGCCCTGGTCTGGCGCGCCGGCCTGAAGACCGGCGAGACGCTGCTGGTGCACGGCGCGGCCGGCGGCGTCGGCCTGGCCACGGTCGAGGTCGGCAAGGCGCTGGGCGCGACGGTAATCGCGACGGCCGGCGGCCCGGACAAACTGGCGGTGGCCGAGGCGCACGGCGCCGACCAGCTGATCGACTACCGGCGCGAGGACATCCGCGATCGGGTTAGGGCGCTGACCGACGGGCGCGGCGTCGACGTGGTCTTCGATCCGGTAGGCGGCGACGTCTTCGACGCCAGCCTGCGCGTCGCGGCCTGGGGCGCGCGGCTGGTCGTAATCGGCTTCGCCGCCGGCCGGGTGCCGCAGATCCCCGCCAATATCCTGCTGATCAAGAACCTCGCGGCGGTCGGGTTCTACTGGGGCTCCTACCGCAAGCACGCCCCGGACATGGTGACCGCCCAGGTCGCACAGCTGTTCGACTGGTTCGAGGCCGGCAAACTGAAGCCCCATGTCTCGCACCGGCTGGATCTGACCCAGGCCGCCGAGGCCCTGGCGCTGTTGAGCGGCCGCAAGTCGACCGGCAAGGTGGTGCTGACCACCGGCACCGGCTGAGGCGGGGCGAGGCGCGAGCTGGGCCGGCCGTTCAAGTGTCCCGGGCCGCCTATCGGCCCTTGAGCCAGTAGACGGGGATGTCGAGGGCCGGCGGCTCGGCGCCCGCCTCCTTGACGAGCGCGTGGACCTGGCCGCGGTGGTGGGTTTGGTGGTTGAACACCGCGGCGAGAACCACGTTCAGGGGCATCGCAAAGGTCCCGCCAGCCATGGACTTGTACGACAGGTCGGTGGTCAGGGCCTCGTCGCCGAGACCGTCGACCAGGGCAACGATTCGTTCATCCTCGGCCTCTCTCGCCGCGCGCAGACCGGAGAAATCGGCATGGAGAATCTGGTCGAGACTGGTGATCCCGCGATCCACGCCCTCGACCCGGCCGAACCACAGGCGATCGACCACGAGCAGGTGGTTCAGGCTGCCGTGGATCGAGCCGAAATAGGCGGCCGAGCGCGTCTTTTCGTACTCGCCGTCGGGCAGGGCGCCGGCGGCATCGTAGATTTGGGTGTTGGCCCAGGCGTTGAAGCGGGCCAGGGTCCGGAAGTGGTCGTGCAGCATCAAAGCGCCTCCCCGGTCGTTCGATCTCCGCCGAGGATAAACGGAACCCGCCGTCGTCGCACGCAAGAACACCTCGGGCGTTTATGAACCCGAGTCCATCTGTCCGTCTAAATGAAACGGGGCGGACCGAAAGGTCCGCCCCGACGTCTCGATGGGAGGGGGTCGTGCTCAGCAGGCGCTGCGGTCGAGCCCCACGTCCCGAAGCAGGTGGCGACTCAGGCCGCGGGTGGCCCGACGCACGCGCAGCTCGCGGCGTGCCGCGGCGAGGTCCTCGATGAGACCGGCCGTGCCGGCCTCGATAGCGGTGACCATCCGGCGCAGGGCCGTCCCCGCCGCCTGTCCCGGGGCATGCCCGGAGGTTTCATAGGTAACGTTGGCCATGGCCCTTTTCCTCTACCTGAACCGGACCCCGTGCGGAGCGAACCGGCTCGCGCTGGGTTGAACGAGTTACCTGCGCAAATAATCCACTTCTGCGTCTTGCGCCATTGCGGAAATTACAGAGACGCCATGCAAAAAAAACATGCGCCGGTTAAACCGATTGGAAAGGATTTCTTGCCGCGGGGGGACGGCCGGGCAGTCCCGGCGGAGGCGTCAATGGGCCGCGGTCTGGCGCACGTAGAGCCCGCCGCGCAGCCCCTCGAAGAACTCGCCCAGCGCCGGATGGCGGATCGGCTCGCCGGTCAGGTCCGGCTCCAGATTTCGTTCGGTCACATAGGTCATGTGCTCGGCGTTGTGCACCAACACATGGTACCAGGGCCTGTCCTTGGGCGGCCGCGTGCGCGCCATCGCTTGGTACCAATCTTCGCTGCCCTGAAAGGTCGCGTCGACGTCGACGATGACACCACGGTAGTCGAACAGCTTGTGGTGCACGGGCTGGCCGACCTGGAACCTGGCGCGGGCTGTTTTCATGGCAGGGACCTCCTCGCGCGGCAGCGCCGCTCGAGCGCGGAGCCTAACGATCCGGCCTCTTCCCGGTCAAGGGGACAACTTGTCCCGGCACTGGCCAGGGCCGCCGCCGCGCGGCAGGATAGCGGGGAATCGAGACCCAGGAGAAAGGACGGCCCGCATGATGTTGGAGCACAATGGCGCGGTCCCGAAAATCGATGCGACCGCGCGCGTAGCGCCCAACGCGGTGATCTGCGGCGACATCACGGTCGGCGCCAATACCTCGATCGGCTTCGGCGCGGTGCTGACCGCCGAGAGCGGTCCGATCGTCATCGGCGCAAACTGCGTGATCATGGACACGGCGGTGATCCGCGGCACCCGAAGGAACCCGGTCGCGATCGGCGACAACGTCCTGGTGGGTCCACGGGCCTATCTCTCCGGCTGTTCCATCGAGGACAACGCCTTTCTCGCGACCGGCGCGACGATTTTCAACGGGGCCCGGATCGGCGCCCGCTCGGAGGTCCGGGTGAACGGAATTGTCCATCTCAAGACGGTCTTGCCGCCGGATACGGTGGTCCCGCTCAACTGGATCGCGGTCGGGGATCCTGCGGAGATCCTGCCGCCCGACCGACACGATCGCATCTGGTCGATCCAAAAGCCGCTCGACTTTCCCCAGACGGTCTTCGGGGTGGAGCGGCCTGGACCTGGCGAAACCGTCATGCCCGAGGTCATGCCGCGCTACGCCAGGGCGCTGGCTGGCCACAAGAACGACAAAGCCGTGTGACGGGCACCGAAGCCCTGCCCGCCGCGGAGACGGCAGCCGAGGACCGACCGGCCCCCACTCGGGCCGGTCGGATAGCGCCGGACCGTCTAGCTGATCAGCTCCCAGGAGCCGTCGGGCTGGCGGCAGGCGGTGCCGTAGGTCTGCTGGGCCCGACCGCCGATGACCGACGTCGTCTGATACTCGCGGCAGTATCGTCCGTCGTTCACCTGATAGGTCTTGACCGGCGTCACCTGGTACTGCGTGTCGGCGCGCTGGTTGTTCCAGTAGATGGTCTCGCCGTCCGGCGCGTGCTCCAGGGTCTGGCCGACGCAATTCTGGTCGACCTCGTCCATGGACCGGCCGATGCTGCCGCCAACGATGAGACCGATAATCGTGCCGCCGATGATCGCGGCCGCCCGGTCGTCGCCCTTGGCGAGCCGGGAACCGATCAGCGCACCGGTCGCCCCGCCGAGCAATCCCCCAAGGACCTGCCTGTTGCACACGCCACGGTCGAGATCGAAGGGAGCGGTGTAGACCCGGTCGTCGTAGTAGGCCCGGTTCTTGTACTTGTGCTTCTGCTTGTGCTTTTGCTTGGCGCGCCAACCATGGGCCGGTGCCCAGGGCGGCGGGTCGGCGGACACAGGCGCTAGGTCCGAAAGCGTGAAACAAACTGCGACCAGCACCACGGCCAGGGACTTCCCGGCCGAAGACAGCCAAGTCTCGGCAATTCGTGATTCCATTCGACCATATCTCCTTCGGGGAAAGCTGCGGTGACTGCCCGGTATCTTTCCCATCATACGAAAAAGAAATATGAACTTCCCCGCGCCGCGACAACCTTGTGGCGGACGGTTGCTCGAAGTTTGCCACCGCTTCGAAGGCAAGGCCCCGTCCTTTACCCGCCAAGGCGCCGTCCGCGGCGCAGGCGGATGATCGCCTGACCGAGCACAGCCGCCAGGACGACCGCGCCGCCCAAAAGGGTCAAGCGGCCTGGCACCTCGCTCACCCAGAGCCAAACCCAGATCGGCGCCAGGACGACCTCCGTCAGGGCGAGCAGCGGAACCTCGGCGGCCGGTACCCGGCGCGCGCCTAACGTGATCAACAGGAATCCGGCGCCCAGCTGAGCGCTGCCCAGCAGCAGCGCCAGGCCGAGGTCGTGGCCCGAAATGCCGAAGTTGCCGACCATCGTGGCCGAGGCTGCGGCGCCGACCAAACCGCCGAGGCAGCTCGCCGGCACCATGTCGACCGCCTTGGCGCGCCGGATCGCGACCACCATGACGGCAAAGGCCATGGCCGCGCCGAAGGCGACCACATTGCCCGCCAGGCGGCCGTTGCCCAGCCCCTCGGCAACCATCAGGGCGATACCGCAGAGCGCCGCCGCCATGGCGATCCAGGTCACCGGCCGGACTCGCTCGCCCAGCACCAGCCGCCCCAGAAGGGCGGTCAGAAGCGGTCCCGCGCCCAGGATGAAGACGACGTTGGCGACCGTCGTCAGATCGATGGCGACGAGGTAGCAGATCGAGCCCGCGCCCAGGGCGAGCGCCACCACGACGCCCTCCCGGCCCACCACCAGGAACGGCCGGACCAACCGACCGCGATAGACGACGGCGAGAAACACGAGCAGAGTGCCGGCGAAGGCGACGGAGCGGTAGAAGACCATCAGCCAGATGTCGGCCGACTCGACGTGGCGCAGGATCAGCCCGCCGAAGCTGAGGCATACGCCGGCGACAAGCACCATGGCCACACCGAGCGGGTAGTTGGCGTCCTGCGCGACCGGCGCCTCGGCGGCGCCATCGGACAGGGCGCCGGTCATGGCTTCAGGGCGCCGTGGCCCGCCGGCCGCGGATCGATGGGCAGGGCCTCCGCGATGCCGGTCGCCTGCTCCAACAGCGCGGCGGCGGCCAGGGCCCGCGCCTCGCCGCGCGGCGGCCCAACGATCTGCAGGCCGACCGGCAGCCCCTCTGCGGTGAAGCCGGCCGGCACCGACAGCGCCGGGCAGGCGGTCAGCGTGATCACGAAGGTGATCCCGATCCACTCCACATAATTGTCGAACCTGTAGCCCTCGACCTCCTCCACGTAGCGGACGTCGACATCGAAGGGCGCCACGATGGCGGTCGGGCACAGCAGCAGGTCGTAGGTCTCGAAGAAGGCTGCGACGCGCCGGTAGAGGGCGGCACGCGCCAGCTCGGCCCGGCCGATCTCCGCAGCGCTGAGCGCCAGCCCCTTCTCTGTGTTCCAGATCACCTCGGGCTTCAAGAGCGCACGGTGGCCTTCCAGCAACGGCGCCATCTCGGCGGCGTAGAGCGCCGCCCGCAGGGTCTGGAACACCGGCACGGCGTCGGACAGGTCCGGGCAGGCCTCCTCGACCGCGACGCCCATCTCGGCGAAGCGCTCGGCCGCCTGCCGGCAGATCGTGGCCACCTCCCGCTCGACCGGGAAGAGGCTAAGATCCGGGCTGTAGGCGATCTTGGCCGGCCTCTGCAGCGCACGGGTGGCCTCCAGGAAGGACACGGCGGGCACCGGCAGCGACAACGGATCTTCGGGGTGTTGGCCGGACATGGCGTCGAGGAAGAGCGCCGCATCCGCGGCGTTCCGGGCGATCGGACCGGCCACGGAAAGGGTCGAAAAGGGCAGGGACGCCGGACCGCGGGCGACCCGGCCGGGGCTCGGCCTGAGGCCGACCACGGCATTGAAACCGGCCGGCGTCCTCAGGCTGCCACCCAGGTCCGAGCCGCTGGCCAGCCAAACCTGCCCGGCAGCGACCGCCGCGGCCGAGCCGCCGGAGGACCCCGCCACCGATTTGTCCAGGTTCCAAGGGTTGCGGGTCTTGCCGAACACCTCGTTGAAGGTGGAGGCGCCGGCGCCGAACTCGGGCGTGTTCGACTTGCCGATCACGATGGCACCCCGCGACTCCAGGCGTTCGACCAGGATGTCCGAGCGGTCGGGGACGTGATCGGCGTAGATCGGCGAGCCGTAGGTCGTGCGCACCCCAGCCACGTCCTCGAGGTCCTTGATCGCCACGGGCAGCCCGCCGAGCCAGGGCGCTGGCCGCTCGACCTTGCGCCCTTCGGCCATGATTCGCCGGGCGTGCTCGCGCGCCCGTTCGAGGCAAAGCGTCGGCAGCGCGTTG
>Ga0224508_10001570_pt1 | contig 20408 bp, 15 predicted proteins | sample SF_Jan12_sed_USG_4_FD_170157 | JGI IMG/M metagenome (GOLD analysis project Ga0224508, IMG submission 170157) | Sediment microbial communities from San Francisco Bay, California, United States - SF_Jan12_sed_USGS_21 | ecosystem: Environmental > Aquatic > Marine > Sediment | place: USA... | reverse complement strand
GCAAAAGCAATCATGAAAGCAGAAGCAGCCTGGCCTTAACCATAAACTACCGAAAACGGCAACCTCGTAAGAAAAGAGTTAAAATTTAGGTGGTTATACTTTTATTATTATTCCCTTTTTATGCATGATCCAAGAAGGGATAAAAAGGGTCAGCACAAAAACAATAGCAAAGGCTAAGCTGGCGTTATAGGGCCCCAGCCAGCTGTTAAAGACATTTTCGAAGATCCATAGTTTAAGACTCAAATCGGGACCAACTTTGATCAAACCTATCAACCGAGCCAGTATTCCGGACAATACGTAGGCCGTAATAGCATTAATACCAAATGCCACCCAGGGTGTAGTCCATCCTTTGTATCCCAGAACATCGATAAACCAGTAGCAAATACCCAGGCATTGCATGGCAATTCCCGTAGTATAAAGCACGAAGGAGCTGGTCCAAAGCGCTTTGTTAATGGGAAAGGCTAAATCCCATAGCAGACCTACAAATATACATAGGGCTCCCCCTACAAATAGCCACACTACCTTACGCTCATCGGATTGATCACTTTTAACCAGATGTCCTACTAGTATACCACTTAGACCGGTGCTGATTGCTGGTAAGGTACTCAACAGGCCTTCCGGGTCCCAGGTCTTGCTTTGGCTCCATAAATGACCGTTTAGCAACAGTCGGTCCAACCATGCGCCTAAATTGGTTTCGGGATCTAAGTTGGGGTCTCCCACTCCGGGAACGGGGATGAAGGTCATTAAGATCCAGTATATGACCAGTAGGCCAACTGCCCATCGAAATTGCGATACCCAATTGGTATTTATAAATATTAAAGAACAAACCAGATAGACCACGGCAATACGCTGCAGCACTCCGGGTATGCGGATGGTTTCCAGGTTGAAGTAAGGAAATCCACTGAGGAACATACCCAACAGGAAGAGGATCAAACTGCGCCGCAGTATTTTTAGCACCAGGCCTTTGGTATCTGAACCAGCGGAAACTCTTTTCCCTAATGCCAGGGTAATGGCCATTCCTACCATGAATAAGAAAAATGGAAACACCAGATCTGTAGGAGTGCAGCCGTTCCAGGGAGCATGTCGTAAGGGTGCATAAACATACTCCCATGAACCCGGATCGTTGACCAGAATCATGGCAGCAATGGTAATACCTCTTAAAACATCAAGGGAAATAAGTCGCTTGGACATGTCGTATTTATGAGCAGATAAATATATAAAAAATATGTGTTTCTGCAATTTCCTACTATTTTACGCGGAGATTTAATCAGCACAAAAAATGGATGGAAAAGCGATCATTCTAGCTCAGGGGATGCTGGATGATAATCATGCCAAGACCGCCCACGGTCTTATAAGAGGTACAGAGCGCTATGAGATAATAGGAGTGATTGATAGGCAGCACGCTGGCTTGGATGCTGGTATTATTGTAGACGGTATCGAAAGGGGAATACCTGTAATGAGTTCCTTGCAGCAATTTCAGGAGCATTCACTGGAGGCCCAATTTCTAATAATAGGAGTAGCTACCAAGGGAGGCTACATACCGGATGACATGCGCCGGGAGATTAGAGAAGCCGTTACCCAGGGACTTAGCATTGTAAATGGTTTGCACGAGTTTTTGGGTGATGACCCTGAGCTGTCCCAGTTGGCTGCTGAAAATAATGTCCGGTTAATTGATATTCGCAAGCCACGGCCCAAGGACCAACTTCAGTTTTGGAACGGATCCATAGCGGAAGTTCTCTGCCCCAAGATTGCGGTTTTGGGGACAGATTGTGCTATCGGTAAACGGACCACTGCCAGAATGTTAATGGAGGCCGCTAAAGAGCAAGACTTGATCGCCGAAATGATTTATACCGGCCAAACGGGTTGGTTACAAGGGGGTGAGTATGGTTTTATTTTTGACTCAACCTATAACGACTTCGTTTCGGGTGAGTTGGAACATGCTATCGTAAACTGCTATCGCGAAATGCAGCCCCATATGATATTTCTAGAAGGTCAGGCTGCATTACAAAACCCTACCGGACCCTGTGGACCAGAATTCTTAATCTCAGCCCGTACCGATGGGGTTATATTGCAGCATGCTCCTGGTCGTAAATATTTTGGTAATCAATCTAGCCTGGGTGAGATTCCCCCATTGATAAACGAATTGGAATTAATAAGACTTTATGGTAGTACAACCCTGGCTATTGCTCAGAATAATGAAGGACTCACCCAACAGGAAGCCGATCAAATTCAAAAAGACACCCAGGAATTACTCAACATACCGGTAGTTCAACCGCTAAAGGATGGAGTGGGTAGATTAATAACCTTGATTCAAGAAACTTATGACAAAGATTAAGAATATTGAGGTCCACCGGGTCGATCTGCAATTAACCCGTCCTTACACCATAGCCTTTAAGACGGTGGATCATGTAGAAAATGCCGTGGTTAAATTGATTTTGGACAATGGTATCGTAGGATGGGGTGCAGGAAATCCTAGTGAGCAAGTGGTGGGGGAATCCTTAGATCAAGCCCTGAAAGCACTGGGAATAGCTTGCAACTTACCGGTGCACAAAGACCCCTGGCAAAGACTCTTAGGGCGGGATATACATGACCTTGCGATCCTGTGCAAAGAGATCCAGGCCCATTTGCCCAAAAATCCAGCGGCACGTACGGCATTGGAAATAGCCCTTCACGACGCCTACTGTCAATGCCTCAAAATCCCCTTAGTGCAATACCTGGGACAGAAGATCGAATCCATGCCCACATCGGTCACTATTGGGATAAAAGGAGTAACGGAGACTTTGGCAGAAGCTGATGAATATCTGGCCCTGGGCTTTCGAATTTTGAAAGTGAAACTGGGCAACGACCTGGAAGAGGATATTGAAAGAATGGTAAGGTTGAGAGAGCAAGTTGGAGAGCATATATTGATAAGGGTGGATGCCAATCAAGGCTATGAGGTTGCAGGTCTGCACCGCTTCTACCAGGAGACCAAAAATTGCCGTTTGGAATTAATTGAGCAACCCTTGCCTGTGGCCGATCTAGAAGGACTGAGGGGCCTTCCCTCCGACATTAAAGCGCTCATTGCCGCGGATGAAAGCTTAATAGGTCCAGGTCATGCGCGATTATTAGCCAAGTCACCCGGAGCATGTGGAATTTTCAATATCAAACTGATGAAGTGTGGAGGGATTACCAAGGCTTTGGATATTGCCGAAGTGGCAGAAAAATCGGGGATCCATCTAATGTGGGGCTGCAATGACGAAAGCATTATTAGCATTGCCGCTGCATTACATACTGCATTTGCCTGTGCCCGCACCAGATATATTGACCTCGACGGTAGCTTTGATCTGGCTAGGGATGTTGTGAGCGGTGGATTTGATCTCAAAGACGGAGTGATGAGTATAAAAACCGGTTTTGGGCTGGGAGTACTGGAGACAGGACTAGTATAGATCCTATAAAAAATGGCAGTTATTACGGGTTTAGATATAATTAAAGAAAGAAAGCCCCTTGCAGAGGAGCTTACAGGAAATGTGGGATACCTGGCTCACGCGGCCTCTGTAGATAGTACCCTGACTCATGGTATTTACACCATGAAAACCCTGTTTGCAAATCGGTTCACCAAGATATTTTCCCCTCAGCACGGATTGGTTGGCGATGTGCAAGACAACATGATCGAATCGGATCACTACCACCATCCCTTTTTCGACCTGCCCATTTACAGTTTGTATTCAGAGACCCGGAAGCCTACAGGGAAAATGCTTACCGGTCTGGATCATGTAATCGTGGACTTACAGGATGTAGGTACCAGAATATACACCTATATCTATACCCTGACCTACATGATGGAGGCTTGCGGTGCCCAGGGCATTCAGGTGGTGGTATTGGACCGTCCAAATCCAATAAATGGAATGACTTTGGAGGGCAATATGCTGGATCTGAAGTTCCAAAGTTTTGTAGGAAGGCACCCTTTGCCAGTGCGTCATGGGATGACCATAGGGGAGATCGCCCAAATGGCCCGCGAGCAATGGGGTATTGACTGTGATCTGAAAGTAATCCCCATGGAAGGATGGGAGCGTTTTATGTACTACGAGGACACCGGGTTAGCTTGGGTAATGCCTTCGCCTAATTTGGCTACCGTTGAAGCTGCGGTAACTTTTCCCGGAACCGTGTTGTTTGAAGGGACTAATATATCGGAGGGTAGGGGCACCACCCGAAGCCTGGAAATCATTGGGCACCCCTCCATCGAACCCTATGGCATGCTATCAAGTTTGAGCACACTTTTTAAAGTTTGTGAATTGGAGGGCTTTGTGCTAAGACCGGTCAATTTCATACCAACCTTTCAGAAGCATCGTGGCGTTTCTTGCGGTGGCTATCAGATCCATGTTACAGACCGACAGAAATTCCGACCCTGGAAAGTAGGGCAGCTGCTTTGCCAAAGTTTATATCAGCAGCTTCAGGAGAACTTTAAATGGAAAAATCCTCCTTACGAATATGAATACGAAATACTCCCAATAGACATCCTAAATGGATCCGATAAGTTAAGGTTATGGGTAGAACAATCGGGTTCCTTTGGCAGGCTTCTGGAAATCGAAAAGTCGGATTGGGGTGATTTCCTGCAAAAAAGGGCACAGGTCTTGCTCTATTAGCAATAATTTGAATAACTTATTAGGTCAGGAACCTAATTAATGAAAACCATACGCTTCCGATTCGTATTGCTCATGGCCGCGGCTTTGGTGGGGTCTACATTGGGCTTTGGTGACCTTGATAAAATAGCCCCTCCCTTTCTCCACGGTGGTCAAAAATGGGTGGATAGTGTTTTTAATACCCTCACACCCCGAGAGCGCATGGCTCAGCTCATACAGGTTGCAGCCTACTCCAACCGTGAAAAAGGTTTTGAGGACTCCTTAAGTCAGCTCATCAAAACTCACAAAATCGGTGGCCTGATATTTTTTCAGGGCGGGCCAGGACGCCAGGCACGCCTGACCAATCGCTATCAATCCGAATCATCTATTCCCTTGCTAATATCTATTGATGCGGAGTGGGGATTAGGAATGCGTTTGGATAGCACCATCAGTTTTCCCTACCAAATGACCTTAGGGGCCATACAGAACGACAGCCTTATTTACCAAATGGGTAGGGAGATCGCCAGGCAATGCCAAAGAATGGGGATTCATATGAACTTTGCCCCAGTGGCCGATGTCAATAACAACCCCAAAAACCCGGTAATCAGTTATAGATCCTTTGGGGAAAATACCGAAGCAGTAACCAACAAATCACGTGCCTATATGCAAGGGATGCAAGACCACGGGATTCTAACTTCCGCTAAACATTTTCCGGGCCATGGAGACACTGAAACCGATTCGCACTACGATCTTCCGCAATTGCCTCATGATTTACAGCGATTGGAGCAGGTTGAATTTGCTCCCTTCCAGAAATTGATCGATGCCGGGGTAGCCGGAGTGATGGTAGCACACATGAATATACCGGCGCTGGACTCTACGGAAAACCTGCCCTCTACCTTATCCAAGCCTATTGTTACGGATCTGCTGCAGAAGAAGATGGGTTTTAAAGGGTTGATTATGACCGACGCTTTGAATATGCAGGGAGTGACTAAATTTTATAAGCCCGGGGAAGTAGATGTAAAAGCGCTTATTGCCGGAAACGACATGCTCTTATTTACCCAGGACGTGGAAAAAGCCCTGGACGAAATTGAAAATGCCGTCAGGCAAAGAAAGATCGGTCAAAGAGAGATCGATATAAAATGTAGAAAAGTGCTGGCAGCAAAATATTGGGCAGGTTTGAGTGATTGCCGGCCGATTAAGTTAGAAGGGTTGATTGAAGATTTGAACTCCCACAATGCTGATTTACTGCAACGCCAACTATTGGAGGCCAGCCTAACAGTATTGAAGAACGAGGGTACGTTACCTATTTCAAATTTGGAAGCCCTATCCATTGCCAGTGTATCTGTGGGTGCCGATCACATCACTCCTTTTCAATACATGCTTGAAAAATACACCCGGGTTGATCATTTTCTGGTGCCGAAAGGGGCTACGCTACCCCAAACCGGGCATTTAGATAACCTGGCCGACCGCTATGACCTAATCGTTATCGGCTTGCATCAAGTAGGCCGAAGGCCCAGAAACACCGCTGGGTATACTCAGGCAACGTATGATTTATTGCACAATTTGACTGCCAGCAACAAGGCGGTGGTAGTTAACTTCCGAAACCCTTACACCTTAGACTATATTCCCAACTCCCAGAACATTCAGGCGCTGGTCAGCGCTTCTCAGGATCAAGCTCAGGAATTAGCCGCTCAGTTGCTGTTCGGAGGTATTGAGGCCAAGGGGAAATTGCCCGTTACGGTAAACGGAACATACACCTACGGAATGGGATTAACCACTACTGGAGGAGCCCGCCTTAAGTATACTATTCCCGAAGAACTGGGTATTAATTCCCAATATCTGCACCGGCGAGTTGATTCCGTGGTGCAGGTGGGCTTGGATTCCATGGCCTATCCAGGAGCACAGGTATTGGTAGCCAAAGATGGAAAGGTATTTCTGCACAAAGTGTACGGCTATCATACTTACGAGCAGCAACGTCCGGTACGAGAAGATGATATCTATGACCTGGCTTCCGTTACTAAGATCACCGGCCCTTTGCCCGCTTTGATGCGACTGCATGCTGAGGGCAAGATTAACTTGGACGTTCCCTTTAGTAACTATTGGGAAGATTTTAAAGGAACCGACAAGGAAGAAATGACGGTGCGCGAGGTGTTGTCACATTATGCACAACTTAAAGCCTGGATTGCCTACTGGGAAGACACTAAACGCAAGAACGGAAAGTTCAAGAGACGGTTTTTCCGGTCCGACTCTTCCAGAAAATTCCCCATAAGGGTGGCTCACAATCTTTACCTACGCCATGATTATCGGCAAAAAGAGATTTATAAAGCCATTCGGAAATCTCCTTTGGGGGAGGAAAAGGAATACTTGTATTCCGGTCTGTCATTTTATCTGTATCCTCAGATCATTGAAAACCTTACCGGTCGCTCCTACGAGGAGTTTCTAAAGAATGAATTTTACCATCGCTTAGGTGCTTATACCTTGACCTATAATCCTTTGCGTTACTATTCTCAAGAGCGTATTGTACCTACTGAAAACGATGATTTCTTCCGCATGCAGCAACTACAGGGCACCGTTCACGATGAAGGAGCGGCTATGATGGAAGGAGTTTCCGGTAATGCGGGCTTATTCAGTACTGCCAATGATCTGGCCAAGATCATGCAGATGTATTTGCAAGAGGGAAGCTATGGAGAGCATTCCTTTATAAGTCCGGCGTCGGTTCGAGAATTCAGTTCCTGTCAGTATTGCGATGAGGGTAACAGAAGGGGATTGGGATTTGATAAACCCGTATTGGAGAACAAGATGGATGGTTCCACAGCCTGGGATGCCAGCGATAGGAGTTTTGGTCATTCCGGTTATACCGGCACTTTTACATGGGTGGACCCTGATAATGGTCTGTTATTTGTTTTTATGTCAAACCGGGTTTATCCCACTAGGGAGAACCGCAAATTGTACCAATTAAGCATAAGACCGGGCCTTCACCAGGTACTGTATGATGCGCTGCGCCAGGGTTTGGATGCCTCTTAGTGTTTGGGCGGGCCTGCTAATTCTAATTTCTCTACTGATTGCCTTAACCTGATCATGAAACCCGCTCCCGGATCATCCCGCTGCTCTACAGGCTGATCTGTAAAATTCTTCCACAGGGGATGATCTTGAAAGAGGGGATATTCAGAATTGGCAATCAAATATTTTATGGGATATTTCTGATGTAGTGTCTCCACCAGAAAAGCGTTGGCTTCAACTTGAGCCTCCGTAAGCGGTTTGTGCTGGTTGTTTCCCACGTTTTTGATGCCAATAGCACAGTAGTTTAATCCAGTCACATGCAAGGCCATGATACTATCGGGCATCAACTGATAAATAGTGCCGTCTTGATCTACCAGGTAATGTGCGGATACATTCAACTCATCAGGCAAGTGGGGGTCATCGTTTCGAAAGCGTGGCTTTATAGGATTCTGGAATACCTTGAAAGCGCTTTCCAGATCCCCCAAAGAGGTCCAATGAATTACGATCATTTGGGGGTCGATCAGGGGTTCCTGCTGCTCCAGACCGTATTCATTTGCCAGGTATTGTAAAGTGAGATTCTTGCGAGTCTCGTCGAACGTGAGGTGTTTTTGTAAGATTTCAATGGATTGGCAGGCATTTATGAGCCCAAAAAATACCAGTAAAAGAAAAGTGTGTTTCATGAAGAAGACTCTTGATCCTCCATATAGTCGAATATCATTTTTGAGAGGTTACTTAGTAGTTCCGTAGTGCGATCAAAATCCAAAAGATTCTTGGACAGCATAACCAAGACATATTTACGGCCGTCGGGCAGGTATACGATACCGGAATCGTGGTGTGCTTGAGATAAGGTACCGGTTTTATGGGCTACTTCCACATTTCCGGGAAGTTTTGCTGGGATTACATCGCGGAACTTTTGACGTTTCAGGATCTCCACCATTTCTGCAGAGGCTTCCTGCGATACCACTTCGCCCATGGCTAACTTTTCAAAGATCACCAATAAACTTTGGGCATTGGTCATATTGCTAAGACTTTGCTCGAATGCCTTAATATCTTCTACGCCCCGCAAGACATGCATGTCTTTAGCCCCGAGCTCCCGCATGGACCGGGTAATGTGCTCTCCACCCAAATGCTGGACCAGCATGTTGGTGGCGATGTTGCTGCTTTCGGTGATCATATCTTCGATCAATTCCCGGATGCTGCGCGGCTGCCCGATCTGATGGTAAAGCTCCAACTCACTGTCGGCGTCGGGGGTTAGTTCATACCAGCTGCTGTCCACAATACTGCGAAACTGTGTGGTTACGGTAAGGGTGTCCTCCAGACTTAAACTACCTTCATGAGCCCTTTTGTAGGCCTCGATCATCACCGGTGTCTTCATGGTGCTGGCGGCATGGAACATGGCCTTTTTGTTGATATAGATAGCTTGGCCCACCGAATCCAGCGACTTGAAAATTAATGCGAATTCTCCTTCATTCTGGTGAATGGAGTCCAGGATCTGTAATTCCAGATCCGTCAGGGTTTGTCTGGAAGTGGAATCGTCCTTACAGGCGGCCACGGCAAAAACTAGTATGGCCAGCACCAAAAGTCTCATGATTTAATTGTTTAAAAAACAAATAAAAATAAAATCAAAATGTTAAACAAGGCCCACCTTTTTATTGAACGCAGAAACGGAGATAGAGTTAGCAATTGACAAATAACAATGGGCAGGGCAATTTGGGGAGGAATAACTTAAACAGTTCTTGTAGTTTTTATTGGGCGGAATCTTCTGCTTATGGAATATGCCGTCAATTCCTCACTCAATCATAGCCACCACTCTGGCCGGCGCCGCCGAAGCCCCCACAATTTTTATCGGAAATACCGCCACCTTAAAACCGCTATAAGGCAAGGCCTCCAAATTAACTAATTGTTCCATATGACAATATTCCTTATCCCTGCCAACCAAGTGAGCTTCCCAGAAGTATTCCGCATCATTTCTTTCCTTGGCTTTCTTGATCATATAGGGTAGGGGCAGGTCCCATCCCCAGGAATCAATACCCATCACTTTAACCCCCTGATCGATCAGCCATTCAGTGGCTTCTTTACTCATACCGGTACCCACTTTATAAAAGTCTTTGGTACCATTGAATTTATCCCGGCCGGTTTTGATCAAAACGATCATATCAGGACTTATTTCCAACTGCTCTTTATTAAGAAATTGCTTGATATCATTAATGGTAATAGCTTCAAAATCAGGTTTATGATTCATATCGACAACGATCCCCTCCCCAAAACACCATTCCAGCGGTACCTGGTCGATTGTTTTGCTGGGCTTTCCCTCACAAGTGGGGGAGTAATGCCAGGGAGCGTCTATATGCGTGGTGGAATGTACCCCCATTTTGACAATGGTATCATCGGCCCAACCCTGAAAATTGTGGGGAAATAAACGAAAAGGTAGTCCCAATAGTCGCAGCAGCCACCGCGCTTTGCGGTGCGGTTTGTGTTTGATCTTAACCTTCATAAACCAAGGATCATCCTGGTTGTACTGGATAGGTTTGGACAAGTCGATGATTTTCATGGTTGAAGATTTGCTTCGGTACAAATATCGTAAATTTAAGGCTGGTACAACAAGGAAACAAAGAACACACTGGTGCTGGCATGTACAAACCATGAAAGAGCTGGTTTACCGGCAACCATACGAACCCATGATAGACTTTATTACCTATTTATTAAAGAACTGTTAGTGGTATGGTTATTTAGCTATCCTGGTGCTATGATTCGGTGGTTAGGAATGGGCGGAAAAGTGCCCTGAAAAAATTGTAAGAAGACAGCTGGTACTTTAATACCGCGGTCTTTTTATCTGTGGTAGCAATTTCAATTATAATTTATTCTGTTCTCACAAAGTGAACTTAATTGGTTGGCGGTATTGCGAATAACCATTATTTATGTCCACTGCAGCCCGGGTAGGAGTTCAGCCAGCTAGGTGGTTTTACCAGCAATAAATCCTAGGAGAATTGGTTTATAAAACGAAGTCCTCTGCGGTAAACCCATTATTGAATTTCACATTGGAAGTAGTTTGAATTAACATAGGAGTGTCAGGATATTGGCCTTCTTCATCCGGCATATAAGCCCTGCGTAGGGTAGGCAGCATCAGCCCCTCTACCTCACTGTATTCCACTTCCATCAATAGCACCGGTTCCATGATCTCCCAGACAGGAAGCGAAAATAGGAAACGATCCACCAGCTTGGTTTCAGGGTTAACAAATAAAACAAAGGTGTCATTTTGTTCTTTTCCTGTCACTTCGCTGTCATAGGAGACTTTTAGTTTGTCGTAGGTGACCCCATTCACTTCTTCCTGGCCAAGGTATTCATGAATGGTACCAGGATCGTCCAGCCTGAAATTCATAACAAACCAAAAGAAATTGGCCTTTCTTAAGAAATGGCAAAGCCCGACGGCCTCTTGGTCCTCCTGTTTTTCACCGTTAAATGACACCTCAGCTTTTTCTTTGCCATCATAGCACTGAATGACCTCACCTTCCTGGTCAGGGAAAACATTAATTTGATGACTGGTGTATTTGGCCCAGCTATGTTCACTGTCAAAGAGATATCTTTCAGTGGAAAGATCCAGTTTGTCATCCGATGGTGAATGATAGGAATAGGTGAATTCAACATCATTCAACGACCATAGTTGATCCCATCCTCCTGCGGCTGCTTCAATGGCCGTAATTACGGAAGAGGGATCACTGGTGTCGTAGGTTATTTCCTTAACTTCCGGTTCTTCTGAGGCAGACTCCGCTGCCGGAGCTTCTGCGGGTCTCGTACACGACCACATCAATAATAAACCGATTAATATAGAGGCATTTTTGATCATGATAGTAGTTTTTTGGTTTAACTACAATTTACAAAGCCCGTCAACATAGACATGTCCATAGGCGACAAAAGTTTCTAATAAAATTTAAATGCATATGAATTATTATCTATGATAGCACAATTAATGGGAATCCCCCAATCCCCCCTTCACCGCGCGCCGAATTTGTACGGCAATTAATGGCTCATACTAATCTGCAGATTTCAATTTTATTCTAAGGCAAGTCCGCTGAGTGTCAAATTTTGGCAACCGCTAAAAGATATTCATGTAGTGTTCCGATTCAAGGGAACCAACACAGCGCCCCCTGCATATAAATTTCTCACAGTCTCATTTTCTGACACCTTGCGCCCTTATCTTGGGTCAAGTTGTGGTGAGGTTACGGGGGCGCCGAATTCAAGAGGGTTTTACTTGGAAGCGCTCCCTTCCCTCCCCTGCACCCCATCCAGCGGGGGATAACCTTACCTCTGCACCCCCTCCGAGGGGGACATGAGTATCTAGAATTGTACAGCGCTCCTTGCCCCATTGAAAGACCCGGGAACATAAAATCGTGAAGAGATTTCAGCGGATACCAGAATCCAATCTCCCCCTCCCCGAGGGGGATCAAGGGGGAGGCTTCTCCGAGGGGGATAAAGGGGAAGGATCTATAGGAAAGTGACCATCTTTAAATCCAAATACCACCATTACAATCCTCAGCTTAAGCTTCTGGCGCGAGCATTACGAAAGAATATGACCAAAGCGGAAGCTTGCCTATGGAAATATGTCCTAAGGGGAGGTCGGATGAGAGGATATACTTTCAACAGACAAAGGCCTGTTTCGAAATATATCGTAGATTTTATGTGTAAACCACTGAAACTGGTGATCGAGGTGGATGGAATTACCCATCAGTTTTTGCAAGTGCAACGTAAAGATCGACTCAAGGATCATAAATTAAAAATGCTAGGATTTACGGTCTTAAGGTTTACTGACGAAGAAGTATTGACGAATATAGAAGGGGTTTATGATCAGATCTGTAAATGGATTGACGACAACCCTCCCCCTGCACCCCCGCCAGCGGGGGACATGTGCTTCTAAAATAGTATAGCGCTCCTTGCCCCATTGAAAGACCCGGGAACATAAAATCGTGAAGAGATTTCAGCGGATACCAGAATCCAATCTCCCCCTCCCCGAGGGGGATAAAGGGGGAGGCTACTCCGAGGGGGACAAAGGGGGCCACCCCCGCCAGCGGGGGACATGTGCTTCTAAAATAGTACAGCGCTCCTTGCCCCATTGAAAGACCTGGGTACATAAAGCCTTGAAGAGCAACTAAGAATACCGAAACTCAATCTCCCCTCCCCGAGGGGGATAAAGGGGGAGGACTCTCCATGAGGATCAACGGGAGGCCTAACCTTTCATCTTGCTGGCCAACACCCCGATTTGCAACTCTACCCTTTTGATCTCTCTCAATACCTGATTCTTCTGCATTTCCATCCATTGCCATACCTTATTTCCCATCACCGCCATCATGCAGAACCAGGTTAGAAACCCCCAGGTCATCATCTCTCGTAATTCGGTCGCCTGAAAGAACTTCACAGCAAAATAGATCCCTACTCCGAAAAGAATAATCATCACCACCATACTGCCAATGGCCAGCCATTTCATGCGACCTTTATACAGGTCAAATACCATCTCATGGATCGGTTGTTCGTCTAATTGATCATAAAAAGCCGCCTCGTCTTCATTAAGAGCTTGTTTGATCAAATCATCAATTTCATGTTTTTTCATATTTCTCATAATATCGTTTTTTCAGTTGTTCTCGCGCATGATACAATCGCGATTTAACGGTACCTACTGGCACTCCTAAACTTTGACTGATTTCATGCATACTTTGATTCTCTAAGTAAAAAAGCGTTAGTACCACTTTTTGATTATCAGGTAGATCCTGCAATTCCAGTCTTAATCTGGTCATTTTGTCATCCTCTTCAATCGGAGTTTTGTCTTCGGGATTTTGACGCACATATTCCGCCATCCGTCGATGTTTCTGCCGTGATCGGATCCATGAAACACATTTGTTGCTGGCAATACGGTAGATCCACACTTTAAAAACTGCCGGATCTCTTAAATTGCTAATTCCCTTAATCGCTGCTATCCAGGTTTCTTGGGCCACATCTTTGGCTACCGCGCTTTCTCCAGTCATACGGTAAGCATGTCTAAGGATCTTCGGTTGCCAGCGTTTTACCAATAAAGCGAATGCCTTACCATCCCCTTCTTTACACCGGATCACCAACAGCTCATCCAGGGTCTGTGATTGATTCATGGTTGACCTAAGGTCGTAGGAAAAGCAGTAAGGTTCAATTTCATATCAAGAAATTTGCAGATTCTTCAACCGGAAGGGGCAAGATTCAACTTCCGTTCAGATATTATAATCCGTCGTTAATCGACCTTCCACATCCGATAGTAGAGATTTAACTCCTGAATCTCTTCTTTTTATGATCAATTTGATTGCTATCACTTATTCAAACAGTTGTAAGCACCCTATTTTTTTGCTAAATTTTGTAGATAACCAGGTTGCTAATCCATTTGAAAATCTATCTCACCACACTTGTCCTTGCTTTGTGCTGGATCTTGCTCTTGAGCTGTGGTGATCCCCTGCCACCGGAGGTCAAATCCGCTTATCATGATCTGCCGGAAACCGTCGATTTCAATTTCCATGTGAAACCCATCTTATCCGACCGTTGCTATAATTGTCACGGGCCCGATCAAAATGCCCGTCAAGCAGATCTTCGCCTTGATACTGAGGATGGAGCATTTAAGGCCTTAGCCTCCGGTGGGCATGCATTTGCGCCAGGCAATATCCGCAAAAGTCAGGTGCTGGCACGAATAACCAGTGACGATCCCCAGTTTATGATGCCGCCCCCGGAATCAAATCTCAGTCTCAATGATCGTGAAAAGGCTATGATAGCGAAGTGGGTGAAGCAAGGCGCCCAGTGGAAAGGTCATTGGGCTTTTCAGAGTCCGGACAAGCCTGAAATCCCCACCATAACAGCTGATGGGAACCTAATAAATAACCCTATTGATAATTTTATCCTTAAGAAATTGCAGTCCCAAGGACTGACTCCCTCAGGGCAGGCTTCAAAGGAAGCCTGGTTGCGACGGGTAACCATGGATCTCACAGGATTGCCGCCAACCCCTGATGAATGGAAAGCCTTCATGAACGACCATAGTGAACAGGCTCATGAAAGGGTAGTAGACCGGTTGTTAGACTCCCCACACTATGGTGAACGCATGGCTCTGGAATGGCTGGATCTGGCACGCTATGCCGACACTCATGGCTATCAGGACGACGGCTTGAGAAACACCTGGCCTTGGAGGGATTGGATTATTGAAGCTTTTAACAAAAATATACCCTATGATCGGTTTTTACTGTGGCAGTTAGCGGGTGATCTTTTACCTAACCCCACCAAAGAGCAATTGGTTGCCACTTGTTTTAATCGTAACCACCCACAAACTCAGGAGGGGGGTGTGGTGGATGAAGAGTACCGTGTTGAATATGTGGCAGATCGTACCAATACCCTGGGCAAAGCTTTTATGGGACTGACCACAGAATGCGCACGCTGCCACGATCATAAATACGATCCTCTTACACAAAAAGAATACTACGCCCTCTACGCGTTCTTCAACAACAATTTCGATACCGGCATCGTCCCTTATAACGGTGAAGCCTCACCTACTTTGCTTCTACCTTCAAAAGAAGCAGAACTAAAGTTGAGATCTCTTGATCATAAAATAGATAGCGTATCGGAATTGTTGGTGGCCGATCGCTATATGCAGAAGCTTAAAGCTTGGCTTCCACAACTACCGGCTAATTCAACCACCTCAATTCATACAAAAGTAGGCCTGGTAGGTGATTTTGACTTTGAGTCGGAAAAGAAAATTGATGATAGAGCCCTCCCCCTGCAGCAGGATCCTCCATCTAATAACAATAAAAAATATACGCCCAATTATGCCTATGTAAATCTGGCTAATGGCAAGTTGGGAGCTAAGGTTTGGGGCGATGTTGATTCAAGACCACTTCAAGTACCTGGAAAATATGGGAAAGGCTTGAAATTTAGAGGGGATGCCGGTATCAGGTTTCATAAAAGTTTAGACTTTGACCGCTACCACCCATTTTCTGTAACCATCTGGATGAAACTGGAAAAAGAGGGTGAGTCGGGCCCTGTTTTTAATAAGACGAATGGCGATTTCGAAGGATATCGGGGGTGGTTGTGCAAACTGAACGAAGACGGGACTTTGTCCTTTCAGTTCAATCATGTTTGGCCCAATAACTCCATTGATATCAAAACCACGGAGAAGATTCAAGCCGGAGAGTGGTACCATATAGGTATGACTTATGATGGAAGCAGTACCGCTGAAGGGCTAGGTATATATGTGAATGGGAAAACTCCGGGCCATGAAGTTTTGAGTGACAATCTTTATAAAAGTCTGCTGCACGGTGTTAATGGTTCCAATTGGTCCTATCTTCCTACCCTGATAGGTCGGGAAAACTTGAAGTCAAGCCGGGATTTGGTTTTAGATGAGTTCAAAGTATTCAATCGCGAACTTACCAAATCGGAGGTTCAAGCTATTTATGGGAATGAAGCGCTGCCATTAGATCAATTGGATCCGCCGGAGAAACTCCAATATTACCTGCTAACCAGAAGGGATCCCACTTACAACGGGCAATTACAGGTGCTTACCAATCTTCGACAGCAGCACAACCAACTGATTACTGATCAACCGGAGATCATGATCATGAAGGAAAATCCCAATCCGCGAGCTACCTTTGTTCTGGATCGTGGAGCTTATGATGCTCCTCAAGAACAGGTTGAGCCCGACATTCCCGCCATTTTTCCTTCCATGCCCGACTCCCTACCCAAAAATCGGCTGGGACTGGCCTATTGGTTAACTCAAAAAAACCATCCTCTTACCTCGAGAGTAATTGTGAATCGATTGTGGTCACAATGTTTCGGCAAGGGTCTAGTAGCAACTCAGGAAGATTTTGGTAATCAAGGCAATTTACCAACACACCCCGAACTCCTGGATTGGCTGGCGGTCGATCTAATGGAAAACGGTTGGGACCTTAAGAAATTCATGAAACAATTGGTGTTGTCGGCCACTTATGGCCGGTCTTCTACACCTGAGAACAACACCAAGCAATTGGATGCAGATAACCTGTTCTATGCCTATTACCCGGCTCATCGTCTACCTGCTGAACTGATCCGGGACCAGGCTTTGGCAGCTAGTGGCTTGTTGGTTCGCACCATTGGCGGACCAAGCGTTTATCCTTATCAACCCGAGGGCATTTGGAAGGCCCTGGCCACCCGCAACGCCACCGAATATGTGCAACAGCATGGCGATAGCCTATACCGGAGAAGCATGTATACCATTTGGAAACGAAGCTCCCCACCTCCGGCCATGACCAACTTCGATGCCCCGGATCGCTACTATTGTGTAGTTCGCCGTCAAAATACCAGTACTCCCTTGCAGTCTTTGGTTATGATGAATGATCCTCAGTTTATGGAAGCAGCGCGCATCATGGCAGAACGAATGATCAAGGAGGGGGGAGATCAGCTGCAGAGCCAGATCAGATTCGCCTTCCTAAGCCTTATTGGTAGAGAAGTGCGTGAACACGAACTGCTTAAATTATCGGAACTATATCAGCTGGAATTAAAGGAGTTTAGGCATCAGCCGGATAGGGTAAAAGCCTGGCTAAGCAGTGGCGAGTATCCGGGGGATGCCAGCTTAGACCAAGCACTGGTGGCAGCCCATACTACTATTACCGCTACCATTATGAATTTTGAAGAATTTACTATAATGCGTTAGCATGAGTTGGGACAAGCACATACACCAGGTAAATAATCAACTTAATCGACGTGCCTTCTTGACCAATGGCCTGTTTAGCCTGGGAGGACTGGCTCTCTCTTCTATGGCTCCTATGCCTGCTCTGGGTAACATTTTGAACCCCAAGCCTCTGGATCTGCCTCATTTTGCCCCTAAAGCGAAGCGCATCATATACCTCTTTCAAAGTGGAGCTCCCTCCCAAATGGAGCTGTTCGACTATAAACCAAAACTTAAGGAAATGTTCGGCCAGGAACTGCCAGCGTCAGTAAGAGGCGGTCAAAGGGTTACGGGCATGACGGCTAGTCAACGGTCCTTTCCCTTGGCCATGGGCGATTTCAACTTTTCCCAGCACGGAACCAGTGGTGCTTGGCTTAGTGATCTGCTGCCGTATCACCGCGAGATAGCAGATGAATTGTGTATCATCAAGTCCATGCACACTGAGGCTATCAATCACGATCCGGCTATCACCTTTATTCAGACTGGATCACAGCAGGCCGGCCGGCCCAGTATCGGAGCCTGGGTAAGTTATGGATTGGGCAGTGAAAATGAGAATTTACCCAGCTTCGTAGTACTGTTGTCCAGAGGTAGTGAAGGTGGGCAGCCACTTTATGCAAAACTTTGGGGTAGTGGCTTTTTACCATCAGAAAATCAGGGTGTTATGTTCAGATCTGGGCATGACCCCGTGTTGTATCTCAATAACCCTCCAGGTATGGATCGGTCCGGCAGACGTCGTATGTTGGATTATTTGGCGGCTCTAAACGAGTCCCAATACCAACACACACAAGATGAGAATATTCTTTCTAGGATAGCACAATACGAAATGGCCTATCGCATGCAAGTGGCGGTGCCGGAAACCCTGGATATATCCAATGAACCCTCTTATATTTTTGATATGTATGGCGAGGATTCCCGGACACCTGGTACCTTCGCCTATAATTGTTTGCTGGCCAGGAAGCTTGCAGAAAACGATGTTCGCTTCATCCAGCTTTATCACCAGGGCTGGGATATGCACGGCAATCTACCAAACCTTATTCGCAAACTGGCTAAAAGTACCGACCAGGCTTCCGCGGCTTTGATCAAGGATTTGAAACAGCGAGGTTTACTGGAGGATACTTTGGTGGTATGGGGCGGGGAATTTGGACGCGGCTGTTATTCACAGGGTAAACTAACACCTGAAAACTATGGGCGGGATCATCATCCTCGTTGTTTTACCATTTGGATGGCCGGAGCCGGAGTTAAAAAGGGCATTACCTATGGTGAAACTGACGAGTTTAGTTATAATATCACCAGCAACCCGGTTCATGTACATGATTTACAAGCTACTATTCTGCATTTGATGGGCATCGATCATTTGAAATTTACACACAAGTACCAAGGTCGAAGATTCCGATTGACCGATGTACATGGAGAAGTGATCCACGATATACTGACCTAATTATGAAACAACCCAGACGCTCCTTTGTTAAAAAGTCCGCCCTCATAGCCGGCGGCTCTATGTTGTTGCCAACTTTCAATATAGGTAAGCCCAAACCGCAATACCTGGATCAGATCATCGGTCATGGCAAATACAAATACCGGGTCAATAAGTCATGGGGCAATCTGGATCCTCAAAAAACCCCGGTGAACAACTGCCATGAAATGGTAATGGATAGTAGCGGGCGCTTAATCATGGTGGGAGATGAAGTGAAAAATAACATCTTGATCTACGATCGTAGCGGCAAGCTGCTGAAGACCTGGGGTACTGAATTTCCCGGAGGCCATGGCCTGACGCTTTGGGAAGCAGGAGGGGAGGAGTTTTTGTTTATATGCGATACCTCAGGTTTTGTGGTCAAGACTACTTTGGATGGTAAGGAACTGATGCGGGTGGAGCATCCTTCCCAATACGGAGCGTTGGACAAAGAGGAGAAATTCTTCCCCACAGAGACGACCATCGGACCCAATGGCGATATTTATATTGCAGATGGCTATGGATCCAACTACATATTTCAATTCACACAGCAAGGAGAATTTGTACGGAAATTTGGCGGCCGCGGCGACGCCGAAGATCAGTTTCAAACTGCTCACGGCATATGTGTGGACAACCGGTCCGGTACACCGACCTTAATGATCACCTCACGAGCGCATAATGCCTTCAAACGATTTACTTTAGAGGGTAAGTATATAGAGACCATTTTTTTGCCAGGTGCTTTTGTTTGCCGACCGGTTATTTTCGACCAGAATTTATACGCTGGCGTTTGCTGGTCGCGTTTGCGGTATTTAAACCAAACCCCTAATTCGGGCTTTGTTACCATACTGGACGATAACAACAAGGTGATATCCAACCCGGGAGGTACTAAGCCGGTCTATAAAAAAGGGGAGCTTCAGTTGATGTTGCAGGATATTCCCCTGTTCCATCACTGCCATGATGTTTGTATAGACAACGAGGAGAACATATATGTGTGCCAATGGAATGCCAATCAGACTTATCCCATTAAATTAGAACGTGTATGATCTTGTTAGAATTTGACCTGGTTGGCTTTTTAGGAAGATTTCACCCAATTGTAGTACACCTGCCCATAGGCTTTTTGCTGTTGGGGATTTTGTTGGAATACCTGTCCCGAAAAAGAGGACTGGAATTGGGAAAAGTCAAATCCTGGATTTATCTGGCAGGGGCCCTGGCCGCGGTATTGGCCGCGGGCCTAGGGTGGATGCTGGCTTCTGATGGTGGATATGGAGAAAATACCTTATTCTGGCACCGCTGGTTAGGAATTAGCGTGGCGGTGGTGGCGGGGTTTCTGTGGTTGGTAAGCACCGGTAGATTTGGGTTAAGTAGTACCATTTATAAACTATCCCTGTTAGTGCTGATCGGATTGTTGGCGGTAACTGGGCATTTGGGCGGGAATCTCACGCACGGCGCCAATTATCTATTGGAATATGCCCCGGAACCTATGGCTAAGTTATTGGGTAGCGCTCCTCCAACGGCCATTGAACTTTCGGCAGATCCCGATTCGGTGGTGGTCTTCACCCATCTTATACAACCCATGCTGGAAAATCGTTGTGTGCAATGTCACAATTCTGAAAAGAAGAAAGGGGATCTAGACCTGTCAACCCCTGAGGCTATTTTAGCCGGCGGT
>Ga0224508_10001569_pt1 | contig 20412 bp, 21 predicted proteins | sample SF_Jan12_sed_USG_4_FD_170157 | JGI IMG/M metagenome (GOLD analysis project Ga0224508, IMG submission 170157) | Sediment microbial communities from San Francisco Bay, California, United States - SF_Jan12_sed_USGS_21 | ecosystem: Environmental > Aquatic > Marine > Sediment | place: USA... | reverse complement strand
AGTCCATTGATGAACAGGTGCCCGAAGATGGGCGCTTCGGCAAGCACGAGTCCACCGAGATTCCTGAGAATCATGTGAACGGGTAGCTCATCGACAAAATCAACAAGCGGATCATCAACCAGGTTATCGTCTGAGGAAAAAGGATTATCTACCAATTCATGCCCTTCACGCAGCCGATAAAGTTGATCGTTAGGACCACTGCCTGGCGCCGGAATGATGTCCTGCTCGAATACGTGATCGAGCATTGGCACAGAGACGTATCGCGTGTCGATGGTATTGATGCCCAATAAATCGATTTCTGCGGTAAATGTCGGCCTGGTACTCGGATTCAACAACGCGCTTTGCTCGGCCAGCCTGACTTCAATCGGCTGTTCGATCCAGATGCCAAACCGGGGTTCCTGTTGGTTGCTGACGCCAGCCCCGTTGATCAAAGAAACCAGCGATATGTCGCCAGTTGCCATTTCAGGTACTTCTTCACCGCTGACCTCGATTAGCACATTATCGACGCCGCAGATGCGTAAGGCGGCCATCAAGTATTCGACTGCGGTTATGGTGACGCCATGTTCGTTGCCGAGCACCGTGCCGAGCGGTGACTCGATAATATTGCGCCACGAGGCGGCTATCACTGCTTGGTCGAAGTCAACATCCGTGCGCAGGAAATGTATCCCGCTATTGGGGGGTGACGGGCGCAGTGTCATTGACAGGAGTAGTCCGCTATAAAATCCGGTGCCCGAGTAATGCACGGGTTTCGTTAAGCTGCATTGCGATGTTCTTATATCGGGGTTTGAATATAGCATCCATATGCCGAAGTTAGGACCTTGGCGCTATCATGAGATTAGCCAGGTAAATGTCGCTAATCTGAACGCGCCAATTTTTGATCCGACAAACTTGATACGCATGGAAATGTCACTTGGACCACTTTTTGCTGAAGAAAACGACCTAGGGGTCAAACCAAACCAGGGTCAACCAAACAAGGGTCGGATCCCAGTTTTTTCTAATATTAGGAAGAATTGGGATCCGATCCCTGTTTCGAACGAAATCCGCAGTACCCTGCGGGCGACCGGTTCGAGAATGGCGCCGTATCGAATCTGTCTGGTCGTTTTCGACTTCAGACCTTAGATACGCTTGCCAGTCATTGATTCGATCCAGCATGGGCTTGACCCGAACCAGATTGTCATCCTGTCTCCGAAGATGAGCCCGAGCGCTCGACCATGGCCATTGCTCGGCCGAATCGCATAGCCTGGCCACGACAGGATTCCTTTCCACATAGCGTACGGTCGCCAGTAAATAGTCTTCATCCATCAAAAATGACTGGAAGCGCTCTTGCCGCAGATGACCGCGCCATTTCTGCCGGAAATTGATATGTCGGGTGTAGTGCCGATGCGCCTCACCCAGTACCGCTCTCAGTCCGTCTTCCCGATCGGGCACCATAACCAGATGCACGTGATTGGGCATTAAACAATAAGCCCAGATTCCGGTATTTGCCTGTTGTGAATACTCGGATACGAGTTCGATGTAATAGCGGTAGTCGTCGTCGCAGAAAAAAGTCTTTTGTCGACGGTTTCCTCGTTGGGTTACGTGATGTGGGTATCCGGGCACTACGACGCGTGGCATTCTTGCCATAACTTACTTCCGTGTAAGTCAATTCGATCAAAATGATAACACGAATTATGAAGCCGCAAGCTTCTGTTTAATAGGTATACTGTCCCCGGATTTCCCCGGATTTCCGCGGATTTCTGATTTCCTGTCCCCGGATTTCGAAAATAATTGAACGGAATTCCGATGATGAGTTTACATGGACTCCTGAGTTAACTGTCGCCATATTTATCCATGTTCCTGCCTGTTCGTGACCTGGATCAATACGGAATCCTGACGTAGTGCAAAATATGATGGTCTTGAAAAGCTGGTTTGTCGATGATGAATTGAATCTCCCACCGACGTCCAGATCTAGTAACTCCGAAAACTTTGCACGAGGATATGGACATGAACAATATGAAAACTCTGGCTGCGGCCATCCTGCTGGTGGTTTCCACGGCGGTTTGGGCGCAGTCGACTGACGAGCAAAGCGAGCAGACCGATCCAGCCGAGACCACTATGGGAGGCCCGGGTCAGATGATGTCGCCTGAAATGCGACAGCAGATGATGCAGCACGGCTGGGGTCATCGTATGATGGGCCCGCAGACGATGGGGCAGTGGATGCCCCACCAACAGATGCCACATATGCCGATGATGAATTATTCCCCGATGTATCCGATGATGCCGCATATGCCCGGCATGGGGCACGGGATGGGGCATCCAAAAATGTTCGAGCAGCATCAGCAACACATGGCCGAAATGCGACAAACCCTGAAGAACATCGAGTCGCTGCTGCAGCAAATCCTCGAGCAGCAAAAGTCGCTTTAGTGAATTGAGTTTTAGGATGACAGTTAACTTGTTTCGATAGTCAAAAAAACTGACCAATTGAGCTACATGTCGTCATATTCGAAGGAGCATGCAATGATGAACGATCCTGAGACCAGCTTTCCCGAAGAGGTTGCCGCTATCGAGCGCTGCGGCTACGTCGTGTTTGTTGACGAATCGCTGCCGGCTGATTTTCGCGAGCGTTTCGACGCCGGGCGAATACCGGTTACGGCGATTCGCCACGTGCGCCAATGGGGGCTGCAGGTCGACGACGAGTTCGAGCTCGCCGGCCATGAACGCACCACGATTCCGGACGAGGAGCTGTGGGAAGTCAGCATTCGCGCCCGAGACGGCTCCAGCTACGAGGTGAACTCCGCGCTGCTGCGCCCAGCACCCGGGTAACTCGCGAACCAGTTTTGGGATTTCCGGGGACAGTATACCTAATCGCTTAAAGGTGGTCTGGGGCGGGGTGTCTAGCGATTTATTCCGGCAGGCCGGCGCGGCTCAAGCCGTCCAGGATCGTTTCCAGCGTATCCTTGTTGCGCAACGGCCAGCGTTCGCGCAGCCCGGATACGGTTATGTTCGGCGCCAGTTCGAGTAGCTTGCCGACCGCGACCCGGGCTTCGTCCAGTCGGTCGAGTTGCGCGCACGCCGAGGCTATGATCCGGTAAGTCGTGTCCCAGCCGTCGTAAATGCTCGCCGCGCGGTTCGCGTGCTCGAGGGCATCCGCCGGCCGGCCGCAGCAAAGGTGGGCAAATCCGAGGCTGGTGTAAAAGAAAAACGCGCCGGGATCTCCCGGGCTCACGCGAATCGCCTCCTCGACCAGCTTGAGGCCTTCTTCCGCTCGATCGCAGATGAGCATTACCGCGCCAGCCAGGAAAGTCACGAACGCGATATTGGGATTGATTTCGTGCGCGCGTCGAACCGCCTGCAAGCCCTGGTCGTAGTCGCGCGCGATCATGGTGAGAACGAAACCGGAGAGCACGAGCACCATCGCATCGTCGCGGTCGGCAGCCATCGCGCGGCGCGCCATCGCGATCGAGGTTGCCTCGTCGTCTTCGCCGTAGTCGCCCCACGCGCGGGTCAGGCGTTCTTCATAGGCCCAGGCTAAATGCGCGAGCGCAAGTGCATAGGTCGGGTCGAGCTCGATGGCCTTGTGTAAATAGTCGAGCGCCTGTTTGTTCTGCTCGGGGCGCATCGCGTGGAGTTCGGGCAATGCTCGCAGATACAGGTCGTAGGCGTCCATATCGCCGGGCGGTTTACGCTTCGAGCGCTCGATTTCGGCCATGCGCAGCGACGGTTCGATCGCGCCGACCACGTCGACGGTGACCCGGTCCTGCAGCTCGAATATATCTTCCAGGTCGCCATCGAAGCGGCCCGCCCACAAGTGGGTGCCACTTTCCGCGTCGATCAGCTGGCCGGTAATGCGTACGCGGTTGCCGCCCTTGCGCACGCTGCCTTCGAGCACGTAACGCACGCCGAGCTTTTCGGCGACGTCGCGGATGTCGACGCTTTGCCCCTTGTAAACGAAACTGGAATTGCGCGCCACCACGCGCCATTGCTTGATATGCGACAGCGCGGTGATGATGTCCTCGACGATGCCGTCGGCGAAATAATCCTGCTCCGGGTCATTGCTCATGTTGTCGAACGGCAATACCGCAATCGAAGGCTTGTCGGAAGCTGTCCGCCGTACCGGTTCGGCGATTGCCGCGGGCTCGCCTGCCTCGGGCGTGGGCAGGGTATGTCCGGGCTTCAGCGATACGGCAAATGCCCTCACCGGCTGTTCGAAACCTTTCAGCGTCTGCTCGCCGAGACTTGTGTAATCGAACGGCATGCGAGCGGGTACCGTCTCCGCCACCGAGCCCTGCGCGACCACACCGCCGGTCTCCGCCAGCTGTTCGAGTCGCTGCGCGAGGACGACACCGGCGCCGGTGACCGTGCCGTCGGCGATCACGACCTCGCCCATGCTAATGCCGATGCGAAGTTCGGGCCGAATCTCGTCGGCGAGCGATGCGTTGTGCGCCGTGTTAGCTTGCTGGAATGCGAGCGCCGCGGCCACGGCGTCCGAGGCCCGTTCGTACTCGGCAATCAGTGCATCGCCGCGCAGCTCGCGCGTGGTGCCGCCGTAGGAGTCGATGGTTTCGGCGAAGCGGCGAAATGCCGACTGGATGCGTTCGTGCGCGATGGTTTCGTTTTGCTGCACCAGCGTCGTCGATCCCACCACGTCGGCATGAATGATGACCGCGAGTTTGCGTGACAGAGTTTCCTGTGACATCGACGGATCGGCTATTAACGGGTGCCGTGAACTTTGCTAGTCCGGCTCGCCGCCGAAGTGTTCCCAGAATTCCTTTTTCGGGTTGCTGTGCGGGAAGGGTTCGTCCGGCACCGCCACGCCGAGGAACTGGCACAGGGGTTCCCAGCCGTCGGCGACGTGAAACACCAGCAGTCGCTCCGCCGGAATCGTATCGCGCACGCGTTGGTTGTTGGTCCGATAGGCCGCGATTGCGCAATCGCGATCGGTGAAATCGGTAAACGTACCCTTGATCATCCAGTCGTGCATGAGCGTAAACTGGTCCATGAGGTGCGGCGGCACTTCCAGTTCACGGAAGATGGTAAAAAACTTGCCGATCGTGCCTTTGAAGCTGTTCCACCAGACATCCTCGGGGCGCTCGGTGTGTATGATTTTGGCGTCTGGAAAAGCGTTGGCGGCCTGTTCCCAGACGTGCGCGCCGGGCCAGTCGACCTGGGAACGATAACCGGCGTAAACCTCGGCCCAGTCGACCGCGTCGCCGGCAGCCACCGCTTTCCACCGGCTCAATTGCTCCGGATTTTCAATGATTTCCACCATGTGATGGCAAGGCCCGAAACCGAGCTTTTCCAAAGCCTGCTTGGTTGTCATGGTGCCCGTGCGGCCGAAACCCGACCCGATAACTGCTAGTGACATCGGCTCCTCTCCTCAATTAAGCGTTTTTATCGTTTGCATCGAAGTATACCCGGTTGGGGGATGATGTCGTAAAAAAACGGATACGCTGATACCGCACACGGGGGCAGGCCTTACAATTGACATTAGTTGGTCTTAACGCATGTGAAATGTAAGGCCTGACCCCTTTTGAGCTGAACTTTTCTGTATTTTCGATAAGTTCGCGGTAATGTGCGATGGGAACGGTCGCGCAGTGACGAAACGGCCTCAAATAACGTGACACAGTTCAGGTTGGAGGAAAAAAACCAGCTACTCGAGTCACAGTTTGTAGAATTGAAATAATAGCAATGATCTTTTAATCGTAAAATGCTTATTGGCATCCCGTTCCCTTTTTTGGTAACGGGCAACACAAAGACGAAAATATGGGTGACCAGAATCTTCGACAACGAGTGATCGAACTCCTGTCTGAGGAGCTCGGCATACTCGCTGAAGTTGTAGTAGACGAGGTGATGGAAGAGCTGAGCGCCGAGGACAAGGACCTGACCCGCCACCTTGCGGGGCGATTCGTGCGCGTTCTCGATAAAAGACTTTCCATCGAAAGCAACATTAGGCAAGCGTTGGTGCGGGAAGTCGGAAAACTGCTGATCAAGGGCGGTTAATTATTTTCGTTTGATTAGACGAGTATTTTGAAAGAGGTCAATGAGTATGTCGATTCGAGCTAAATTGTTTATTTCTTTTATGACTATTTCCGTGCTGATCTTGACCTTGATTGTGGTCAGGCAGTACTTTTCGCTCAAGGAGGCCGAACTGGTGCGCGAGCTGGTCGTGGACCATGAAATAAGCGTGCAGTTATCCGGTCTTTCCGCCGCGGCACAAAAGATTCGGCGTTACGAAAAGGAATTTTTTATCTATGTACAAAATCCGAAAAAGCGCGCCAAGTACGCCGGCGAATTTGCCGATGCGAACGCAGAAATCGAAAGTTATATCAAGCGCCTGCAGGGTATTTATTCCGTTAACAGACGGGATAGCGAGCTCGCGAAACTGCAAACGTGGCAAAAAGCGACACGTTTTTACGCCGGCGGATTTGGTCAGATCACCGACGCAGTCGACAGCGGCACGATTACCGGCGTGCTCGAAGCCAACGCCGCTATTCAGAAATACAAGAACGAATTCCGCGTGGTGTTATCCGGCACCGAGCAATCGATTCGCAACCAGTATCAACTCGCGACCGCAAAATCCGACCGCATTAGTGACTACCAGTATACGGCTGCGTTGGTGTTCATGGTGATCGCCGTCCTCAGTCTTAGCCTTTCCGTGTTCATGTCTGTCCAGGTTCCGGCGAGCGTCATAAAACCGCTGAAGAAAATGACCATGGTGGCTAACGCGATTAGTAAAGGGCAGTTAAACGATTCCGTCGACATCAGGGGTAGCGCCGAGATTGAGGACCTGGCAGGCTCGATCAAGCGCCTGCAAACGGCGACTCTCGGCCTGCTCAAACGATTGCAACACGCTCGCAAACAAATCCAGATGGCGACTCAGCAAGCCGAGCAACGGCAAGGGGCGGTCACCTGAATCGACACATCCGCCGTACTTTCGTCAACGACAACTGACCACGGGGTCTGGCCACGGGGTCAGGCCTTACATTTTGCATTTCTCTTCGGGCTGCAAATTCGGGGGCAGTTTTCTAATTTTCGCGCTGCGAAAAATGTTACCTGCCGCCCTGATTCCAGTACGATATCGTTTTCCCACGTGCGAGGCACAAACGACTTATGCTGCCCCTGATTGCAAAATGAAGAGTCTGTCGATAATTATTACGGGAATAGTGGTGTTGGTCCTGATCTATTTGATGTATCAGGGCCGTGTTTCCCGCTCAGGCGAAGCGCCGGGATTGACCGGCGGATTACTCGCACCCTGTCCCGACAGGCCAAACTGCGTTTGCAGTGAAATTCGGCGGGGCAGTGAGCATTACATCGAGCCGTTCAAGGTTCGCGACGGAGGTATGGCGCAGGCGATGCAAAGCCTGGCCCGGATTATTCGCGAAATCGGCGGCAACGTCGACAGCGTGAGCGAAAACTACATTTCGGCCAGGTTTACTTCGACGGTATTTGGCTTCGTCGACGATGTCGAAATCAGAGCTGATGCGCAGGCCGGAGTTCTCCATCTGCGATCGGCGTCCAGAGTGGGTCGAAGCGACCTGGGCGCTAATCGGAAACGCATTGAATTAATCAGGGAGCGATTTCTTGCTCATGCCGGTAGCTAACCTGCCTGGTTGTAGATCAGCTTTAGATCTGGAATTTGCTGCAGAATGCCGATTTCTGTTCCAGGCGCAGTTTGCCGGAATTACCGCGCCATGAGACTGATGACAACGATACCCAATCGGGCCTCGGTCTCGACGCGGCGGTGCGCGTCGGCTATTTCTTCGAGCGGATAAACCCGGTCGACGACCGGTTCAATTTCGCCGGCTTCGAGCATTTGCGCAAGTTGGTGCAATTCTTCCTGCCTTTCGCCGGCGAATTCGAAGTAAACCTGCTTGTCCGATATGAGCGGCGTTACGATCGAGCGCAGCATGTCCGCAACTTTCGGATTGCCCGTCAGGTAGCGGCCACCGGGTTTCAGGCGGTTGATGCAGCCCGAATAGGAGCTGTTGACCACCATGTCGAAGATGACATCGTAACTTCGATCCAGGCGGGTAAAATCCTCGCGCGTATAGTCGATGACATGGTCGGCCCCGATGCAGCGCAGCATGCCGGCCTTGTCGCCATGGTCGACGGCGGTGACCTCGGCGCCCATGCATTTGGCGATTTGCAGCGCAAAGGTGCCGATGCTGCCGCCGGCGCCGTTTATCAGGATTTTTTCACCCGGCTGCAGACCTGCCTTGCGCATGAAGTGTATTGCGTTCAGGCCGCCGAGCGGTACTGCCGCGGCCTGCTCAAAACTGATATTGTCCGGTTTTATCTCGAGCGTGTAATGCTCGGGCAGGCACAGGAATTCCCCGTGAGCGCCGAATCGAAGTCTGGTGGCGCCGAAGATCGCGTCGCCTGGCCGGAAGCGGCTGACGTTCTTGCCCACGGCGACGACCACGCCCGAGAAATAACCGCCCAGAATATTGCGCCTGGGTTTGAAAAGCCCGAAAGCGAGTCGCAGCGGCAACCAGAACCACTTGACCGGGAAGCTGAAACGGCGCATTTCGCAGTCCGCCTTGGTGACTTCCGCGGCGCGCGTTTCGATCAGCAATTCGTCGTCGCCCGGCTCGGGCTGTGCAACATCGACGAGGCTGAGCACCTCGGGCCCTCCATATCTGGTATATATCGCGGCTCTCATGGTTGGTTCGGGTGAGTGGTTGAACGGGCCGCGTGGATGCTAACACACCTGGCGCATAAAGTGATCCATCGTACATGTAAAACGGAAATACCCGTACTACGCGCGCCGTCCGGGGTCAGGCCTCACAAATGACCCTGCTGCTCGTATCACTTGTAATGTGTAAGGCCTGACCCCCGGACTGTCCGTTGGCGGCAGGTTGAATATTATGCGGCCCTCCACGCCGGCATGCGGCGGATCGTCAACACCGCCAGGCACGCCAGGCCAACAATGCCCTCAATTGCGGCTGCCTGCACCAGGCCGCTGGCGGGTACGCCGTCGAAGGCCATGCTGAAGAAACGCGAGACCGCGTAAGACAGGTAGATCAGGGCCGCGAGCGAGGTGGCCGAGTCGGCCATGCGACGAATGAAGATAGCGCCGATCATGAGCAGTCCCGCGGCGAGCAACAGGCCGGCCGGCGCCTTGAGCTCGTTGAGCAGGTTCACGTTGGCGCCGAGTGCGATATCGTTCGATGCGTAAAAGTCGATCGGTGCGGCGAGAATAAAGCCGCCCACCAGGATCAACAGCGCACCCGCGACGAGCAGGACTGCTATTTGGGTTTTTACCAGTTTGGTGTTCATATTGGTTCCCCGGAAAATATTCGATGGACAGGAAGGTTCAGCCTTGCCGCTGCATGCCGCTGCGCTCCCAGGCGCCCGTCGCCATGACTTTTTGCAGGTATTCGCTGAAGCCTGTCGCCGGGCGGCCGAGCGCTTCCTCGACACCCGAGGTCGGACTGGAGTTGCGGCCGTCGAATACCACGGTGAAGAGTTCGCGCATCAACCACAACAGCGGGTCCGGCGCGCCCTGGTCGCGCATGCCGTCGATGAAAGCCTCGATCGGAACTTGCGTGTATTTCACCGGGTAACCGGTCGCCTCGGAAATGGCTTTCGAGCACTCGGCAAACGTCATAGCGCGCGGGCCGCTGACTTCGAACACGCGGTTGCGCAGCTCGGGACGAGTCAGTGCCGCGACCGCAACATCGGCGATGTCGTCGACGTCGATGAAGGGTTCGACGGTGTCGCCCGCCGGCAGCATCAGCTCGCCGTTCAGAATGCCCTCGATCATGAAGCTCTCGCTGAAGTTTTGCATGAACCAGCTGGCGCGAACGACGTTCCAGTCGGTCCCGCCTTGTTCGAGTGCGAGTTCGGCGCGCCGCGCGCCGTCTTCGCCGCGGCCCGACAGCAGGACCAGGTGCTCGAGGCCCAGCTCGGCGGCCAGGGCGACAAAGTCGCGAATAGTCTGCTCTGCGGTCGGAATCGCGAGGTCGGGGTGGAAGGTGATATAAGCGGACCGGGTGCCGGTAATCGCCGCACGCCATGTGCCCTGGTCTTCCCAGTCGAAGGCGGGTGAGGTGGAACGCGAAACGGCCCGAGTCGGGTAACCCAGCGCCTGTAGCCTGCGGTTGATTCGCCAGCCGGTTTTCGCGTTTTTGCCGATGATCAGAATGGGTGAGTTTTGCATGGTCCAAGTCTCCAGTTCAGGTTTGTTAATGAATCGGCAGGCCTTTCATTTGCCGATATGGAGCATTGTGCAGCGACAGAACTGGATTAAAAATTACAAAATATCTAAAATAATTAGCCGATCGTCTAAATATGATTAAAATACATGACCGAAGCTCAACGGGTAACGCCGCGCACCGAGCCGGCGCTGCCGCCGAGTTCCGATCCACTCGGCGAAGTACTGCAGTTGCTGCAGTTAACCGGCGTGCTCTACTGCAGCGCGGAGCTTAGCGATCCCTGGGGCATCGAGGTGCCGGAATTGGCGGGTGTCATGAACGTCGAAGTCGTGACCTCGGGGCATTGCTGGCTCGAACTCGAAGGCGAGACGCCGGTGTTCCTGCCGGAAGGCAGCCTGGTGCTGATTCCGCGCGGTCGCCGTCACAAGCTGCGCGGCAACCCCGGCGATAAAACCACCTGGCTCGAGGACATCCCGATCGAGCGGATCGGGGACCGCTTCGAGATCATGCGTTTCGGCGGCGGCGGGCGGCCGACCGAGGTGACCTACTACGGTGTGCGCTTCGATCCGTATCTCGCCGGCCGTCTGATCCGGCTGCTGCCGGAAATACTGCACCTGCGCACGCACGTGGACGATGGCAGCTGGCTGCACGGCACGATTTGTTTCATTGCGCGCGAAGCGAGGCAACGCTTGCCGGGCAGCGAAACGGTGATTACCCGGCTCGCCGATATTCTCGTGATCCAGGCGATTCGTACCTGGATCGAGAGTGCGCGCGAGGAATCGGCCGGTTGGATCGCCGCGCTGCACGATCGCCAGATCGGCAAGGCGATGTCGCTGATGCATCGGCAACCCGAGCGTGACTGGCGCGTGGACTCGCTCGCGCGTGAAGTCGGCATGTCTCGATCCGGGTTTTCGGCACGCTTTACCGCGCTGGTGGGAGAGCCCGTGCTGCGGTATCTCACCGGGCTGCGCATGCAGCTCGCACATCGCGAGTTACGCCAGACCTCGGACACGCTTGTCAAAATTGCCGAGCGTGTCGGTTACAAGTCAGAACCCGCGTTCAACCGTGCTTTCAAGCGCGTGGTGGGCATGGCGCCGGGCGCCGTGCGCAAACTGCACGTGCAGCGTCTGTAAGCAGTAAGGCCTGACCCCTTAATCGGGTTGGCGGAGTAATTTGTTTGATCCGGGGAGGTATAGTCGGCGCCCTGATTGCCCGGTTAACCGCCGAAGCTTGTGTGAATCGAAATGCCGATGTAGGCGTTCCGCTCCGGCGCCGGCTCGAAATAACGACCGCCGAAAGCATTGATGCGGATATTGTTGTTATAGTTTTCGTCGAACAGGTTGTTGATCCCCAAAAATGGAGCGACTTCCCAATCGCCGAAGATCCCGTTATAGCCGATACGCAGGTTCGAAACCTGGCTCGAATCGACCCTGGTCTGATTCGCGTTATCCGCGTATAGCTCACCGGTATAGGTCCAGTCCCAGGTTGTGTAAAATCCGCTTTCCCCAAACCACGTCAGATCGAAGTAAAGCAGTTCCTTCGGAATCCCGGGGAGCTGTTTGCCGTCGAAAACGTCGCCGTCGGCATTGGTAAATCGGTCGAATTCGAAATCGGAATAAGTATAAGCCGTGGTGAACTCGACCTGTTGGGTAAGTTCTCGGCTATAGGAAAGTTCGAGTCCATCCCGCGTGGATGACCCGGCATTTTCGAAAAACGTGCGCCCGGGTTGGGACGGCAGCTCGAACGGGGTCAGCTCGTTGTCGACATCGATGTGAAACAGCGCCAGATCGAAGCGCTGCTTGCCGGCTTGTCTCTTAATGCCGATTTCGTAGTTGGTCGATTCCTGTGGTTCGAGCGATTGATTGAAGCCACCCCCGGCGGGATTGGCGAACTCGGTGGTGGTCGGCGTCTCGAAAGCGGTGGAGATGGTCGCGTAGAAACGGGTGTCTCCGCCCAGGTCTAGGCTGATCCCCGCCATCGGGCTGGCCTGGTCGAGGTCGACCTTTCCGGAATCGTCACCGTCGGCGAGAAAATCGTCGCTAACGTCGAACTCGATATCGTCGTAGCGAATGCCGAGCGTGAGTTCGACGCTATCGTTGAGTTGCGTTTCGTTTTGCAGATATGCACCGAAGGCCGTCACTTTTTCGTTTTGCTTCAGCCTGGTCGGGCCGGCAGTGCCGAGGATGTTGTCGAAGCGGCTGCGGTCGTCGTCCTGACGGTCGTAATCGAAACCGAGAAGCAGACGGTTGCGCTTTTCGCCAATGTTCCCCTGGTGGATGTACTTGGCGCCGCCACCGATGAAGCTGCGGTCGAGTTCGATCACGCCGCCACTGTCGTTGAAAGTCGGATTTATCGGCAGGCGGCCGTCGAAATCGCGTTGGTTGTGATAAATCCGAACCTCGATTTCGCGATTGGGCGCCAGCTCGGTCTTGTACAGTAAACCGATACGGGTTTGTTCGAGCGATTCGCCCGCATCGAGATCGACGTTGAGGTCGCGTGCCTGTGTCGGGTCGGCCTCGGCGTCGGCCTCGGTGAGACCGCCCGGGTCATTGGCCACCGGCTGATCGGTATGGTGCAAGCTGACGAGGAGCGAGGAGCCGCCCTCGAGCATGGTTTCGAAGCGGCCATTGAGCTGGGTGTTTTCGTATTCGCTATGATCGCGATAGCCATCGGTGGACGTATCTGACAGATTCACCAGGTAGTTGAGGCGGCCGCTTTCGCCGCCGGTTTTCAACTGCGTATTGTTAAAGCCGAAATCGCCTACGTTAACGCGTGCACTGCCGAACGGTTTGACGGGCCCTTTTTCGGTTTCGATCAATATCGCACCGCCCGATGCATTGCCGTACAGGGACGATGCTGGCCCGCGAATTACGGTGATCTGGCTGGCCGAGCCGAGATCGATACCATCCACCGACCCTTGCCCATCGGGCAGCGTTTCGGGAATTCCGTCGACGATTATCTTGATGCCGCGGATGCCGAAACTGGATCGCGATCCGAAGCCCCTGATCGAAGCGCGCAGATCCTGGGCGAAATTATATCGATTGAGCATGAACAGTCCGGGCACTCCGCCGAGGGACTCATCCAGTCCGAGTTGCTCGGTACCGAGCTGGATCTCGTCCTGGCCGACGACGCTGACCGCCGCCGGTATCTCATCGATTTTCTTTTCGACCCGGGTTCCCGTTATCGTAATCGGACCCAGGCTGCTGTCCTGGGCAGCGCAAACCGCCGGAAAGGTAGTGACTAGCGCTAGTGTTATAGCCGGTACTTTCATATGCGATGTCCGTTCGGGATTCAATTCGACGTTTTTTGTTTTCACTTACCGGGCGGCGCGAGAGGTTGTAACCGGGAGAGCGTATGGCCTGACCCGGAGCGAGCGCCGCAGCGGGTGTTAAATCGCGTTAGCATGAGATTGCGTCGGCTAATCTTCATGTCGCGGCTGCGGGCAATGGAGCAAACTCCGGCCGAGCGCTGTGGCGGCTAGTCGAAATCGAGCACATCGACTTCGATACCCGAGTACCACTCGGAGACGTTCGTAATTTCCTGCTCCGAGAGGCTCTGGGCTATCGGAGTCATTTGCGGGTGATCGATCCGGCCCGAGCGGTAGGACAGGATTCGGTCGACCAGGTATTCCCTGGGTTGTCCGCTCAGGTAAGGGACGGTCGCCGTGTCCTCGTCGGGCACGGATCGACCGTCGATGCCGTGGCAGTGCTTGCATACCTGTTCTGCCTTGTTTTTCCCCGCCAGTGCGCCGGGATCGAGGTCGTTCTCCGACCGGGTGACGTTGCCGGAGAGAGCGATTTCGAGGCTGGAATACCAGTCGGCGACGTCTTCGATATCCTGCTCCGATATCATGCGTGCGACCAATGTCATCTGCGGATGCTGCAGGCTCCCGGAGCGATAGGCCTGCAGCCTGGCAACCAGGTATTCCCTGCGTTGTGCGGTCAGCTTCGGCGACATCGCCGAGTTCCCGCCGCTGGCGGCCTGGCCGTCCAGCCCGTGGCAATTGGCACAGACCTGGTCGGCCTTGATCCTGCCCGCGGCCGTGGTTTCGCCGGCGCTCGCGCTCGACCCCTGGATCAGGGCAATCGCGGTGATTGCAGCCAGCATGGCAAATCGAAAACCTGCTGCTATCCCGGTCGCGGCGGTCCGTTGGCGGCTGCCTGCGCGGGACTGGCATACCCCCGAAGATTCCGTGCGACCGGAAATTTGCTCACGTTTCATAGCTTTATAAAGACCGGGGCGGGCCGGCTGCAACGGCCGACCCGCCAGTGTTTCGGTTTCAGGAACCTTCGTACGAGATTCGGTATACGACCCCGGCCTTATCGTCCGAAACCAGCAGGGAACCGTCGACATACTGCTGCACATCGACCGGGCGACCGAGATAAGTCCCCATATCCGTCATCCAGCCCTCGGCAAAAGGTTCGGTCTTCTTCGCGTTACCCTCGCCGTCGAGATAGGTCACCATGACCCTGGCGCCCCTCGGTTTGATCGCGTTCCAGGAACCGTGCTGTGCGCTGAAGATGGCGTTGTGGTATTTCTCGGGGAACATCCTGCCGGTGTAGAACATCATTCCGAGGTCCGCGGCATGCGCGATCATTTCGACCTGGGGCTTGCAGTACTTATCCGCATAGGCCTTCGGAATTTTCTTGTCTTTGTACTCCGGCGTTCTGACTTCACCGCCGCCGTAGTAGGGATGGCCGTACCAGACATCGGGGCCCAGCCCGCAAGCCTTGTTCAACTCGCCCGGCGGAATTTCGTCGCCCATGCCGTCGATCTGGTTGTCGGTAAACCAGAGCGAACCGTCTTTGGGATTGAACGCATGTCCGACCGAGTTGCGGATGCCGATCGCGACGACTTCGCGCTCGAGTTCGCCAGGGAAGCGGTTGAATCGGATCATGCCGCCGATGCCAACCTCATCGTATAGCGGGTACTTGTCCGGGCCGGCCACGTTGAAGGGCTGGCCCAGGCTGACATAGAGCTTGTTGTCGGGGCCGATCGCGCAAACCCGCGCGGTGTGATTATAGGACTCCTGGTCGGGAGGAATGAGTTCGCCCTGGGCGATGATCGGAATCGCGACCGTATCCGGGCTTTCCATGAAATACTCGGCGGCCGGGAACCAGAGGACACGGTTACGTTCGGCTATATACAGATGACCGTCGGTGGAGTAGCAGGGGCCGTTGGGTATGTCGAAGCTTACCGTTGGTGCGAACTGCTCGACGGTATCCGCGACGTTATCCATGTCCCGGTCGGTTGCCTGCCATACCCGGTTCTTGCGCGTGCCGATCCAGACCGCGCCCTTGTTGCGGCTGACCGCCATATTCCGGGCATCGGGCGCCACCGCGAAAAGCTCGATCTTGAATCCGGGCGGCATCTTGATGTGGGGCAGGATATTCTTGCGGATATTGGCGGCAAATTTCGTATCCTGCTCTATGACCTCGCCGCGCGTCCCGCCGGTACTCTTGAAACTACTGAGCTTTTTGATGTTCTCCTCGTCCCCGGCAGCGTAAATATTCTGGCTGAACAGCGAAAGTAGAAAAGCCCAGACTATGAATGGTAGTAGCTTATGCATCGGATCCTCCTTGGTTTTTAAGAAAATGTGTTTTTATTAGTGGGAGGCGAATTTAATCATAAATCCCATGAAATAGGAAAAATGGATTGTACTTCCGGGATCGGGAACTGAGGTCCCGGGATCGGGAACTGGGGTCTGGTGCTGGCTGGAATACGCAGGAAATCCCCGAATACAGATATTTCGGGATCTATTTCGACAGGAAATTCGGGGACAGTATACTTAATTCGTTCCGGTTCAAATGCCTGGTCATGTGCGAAATAAGTATGCTGCTCGCCGAACTTTGGAATTCAGTCTGATCGTTGCTCCGAACTAAGCGCCACTCCCGTGGTCCTAAACCAAGACCAGGGGAGGAGGGCTGTCAATGAAACGATTACTGTTTGCGTTTGCCTGTTTTTATTTCGTCGGCGTGCAGGCCGCGCCGGTAGATTCCGATTTTCCGTGGCAACCCTGGGGGGACGCGGTATTCGAACGCGCGGCCAAAGAGAATAAATTCGTTATCCTGAGCCTGCAGGCCTGGTGGTGTCATCCCTGCCACCAGATGAATACGATTACCTATGACGATCCGGCGGTGCGCGAAATCATCGCGGACAAGTTCATCCCGGTTTACGTGGACCAGGACAACCGTCCGGATATCTCGCAACGCTATGAGCGCTGGGGCTGGCCGGCGACGATCATCTTTGGCGCCGACGGCACCGAAATCGTCAAGCTCAAGGGTTTTTATTCGCCGAAATTCTTCATGCCGATCCTGCAGGCAACCATCGAAGATCCCAGCCCTGTCGATTACGGCCGAATCGGCGGCCCCGAGCGCGCGACCTCGCAGATCACGACGCTGACCGATGTGCAACGCAAGGTCATCGTCGATTTCATGAACAAAATGTACGACGTGGATAACGGCGGTTGGGGGCGCAACAGCAAGTTCACCCACGGTCCGACCTTCGTCTATGCGCTGGAGCGGGCCGCGCGCGGCGAATTCGACGAACGACGCGCCCGTCAAACCATCGACGGCCTGATACGCGTGATCGATGCGGGTAACGGAGGCATGTCGCAGATCAGCCTGTCGAAGGACTGGGATCGTGCGTTGCCGGAGTTTCCGATGTTCGCGCAGGAGGCCGGGTTGCAAACCTTTTCCCTTGCCTATGCGCTGTGGGGGGAGCCGCAGTATCTCGACGCCGCAAAGCGAATCGCCGGCTTTCTCGACAAAACCATGCTTGCACCCGATGGCGGCTTTTATACCAGCACCGGATCGCATAACTTCGAGCCGGGAATCGATCGGCGCCGCTACGCCCGCGAAAACGGGCAGGCGATCCGGGCGCTGACGCAACTCCATGACTTCGGCGGTGATGCGCAGGCGATCGGCCTCGCTGAACAGCAGGCGCGCTGGGTACTCGCTAATCGCCGCCTCGATGGCGGCGGTTTCCGCCACGACGCGGTCGATTCGGGTGGGCCGTACCTGGTCGATTCGCTGGCCATGTCCCAGGCCCTGCTCGCGCTCTACCAGTCGACCGCGCAGCGTGAGTGGCTACAGCGCGCGGTCGAGACCGCCGATTTCATCGCCGCCCATTTCATCGACGCCGACACCGGCGGTTTTCTGGCCGCTACCAGGCCGGCGCAAAGGTTTCTCGCCAGGGCAGTCAAGCATAAGGATGAAAACGTGCGCGCGACGCGCTTTTTCAATCTGCTGCATTACTACACGGGCAACCAACGCTACCGCGAAATCGCGCGCAACGGCATGGGTTACCTGACCTCCGATCACGTGCTTGACGCCTACTGGTTTCTGCCCGGGGTGCTGCAGGCCGAGTTCGAAATCGCCCGCGAGCCCGACCACGTCACCGTGGTCGGCGCCAAGGACGATCCCGCAGCGGCCGAGCTGTTTCGCGCCGCGCTGGCTTACCCGACGGTATACAAGCGGGTCGAGTGGTGGGACAAGCGCGAAGGCCCGCTGCCGCACGATAACGTCGTCTACCCGTCGCTGGATCGGGCCGCCGCCTTTGCCTGCAGCGGCAGCGTTTGCTCGACGCCGGTATTCGAGGCCGCGCAGGTCGCCGAGGCGGTCCGACGGCTCGATCTCTGATTTTCCAATTGACCCCGCTGCTTGCTTTTTGCGGCGTGCTTATGGATTGGCTTCACGGTAGACGATGCCGGCCGCGTCGATCAACTCTTGCCTGGTCGCGGCCGCGGTCAACGCGTATGCAAGCCCGTCATCGACCCAGTAAACAATACCCAGATCGTCGTTTTCCGCGTGCCTGAAAGAAGTTTCGCGGGTATCCAGCGCGTGCCTGATATATAGCGTTATCCTGCTGCCGGCCTCGTCCTCGAACATGAACTGCGCCGCCGGCCGATGACCGTCGGGCAGCAATCTGCCACCGATCAGCGCGTAGCCGGCGCCGCGTAAATCCGGCGCGGCGATGGGCCGATTCAATCGCTTCGACAGCCATGCGTTCAGGTGATCCTTTTGATCCGCGTTGACCTCGACCGGGTGCCTGACTTCCGGGACATACACCGTGTGCGCATAAGCGGCTTCGACCACCACCGGGCGTACATACTCGTTTGCGCCATAGCGGTCGTGGGTCAGGTAACCGATCACACCGCCAATAATCAGCCAGACAAACGCGGCTGCAATTCGCTCGAAGGCAAAGCCACGACTGGCCGATACGGCCATCAACAGGCGGGCCGGAACCGGCTGTTGCTCGGCGTATATCTGCTCCAGCCTGCGATTGATCTCGCGATACTCCTCGACCTTTCGTTTCAGCCTTTCGTCGGCGGCAACGAGATCGGCGACCGCGCGGGCATCGGCGTCGTTCAGTTCGCCATCGACAAATCGGTGTAAATCGGTATCGGTTAAATTATGCATACTGCTCTTCATTTCACTCGCTCGAACCTGGTCACGTTGATTTCGCCTTCGAGGCTGTTTTTCAAGTATGAGCGCGCCCGTGATAAACGCGACATGACGGTACCCACCGGCACCCCGATAATTTTGCCAACCTGTTTGTACGACATCTGCTCCACGCCCACCAGCACCAGCACTTCACGTTGCTCCGGCGTCAGTCGGTGCAGGGCGTTCTCGAAGTCCGACAGCGTGCAGAGTTCAGCAGGATCTTCGTCGGACACGGCCGTTTCGTCGATTTGCTCCGACATATCCGCCATCGGTGACCTGGCGCCGCGGCGTACCGCGCTGACAAACAGGTTGTGCAAAATGGTGAACAACCACGGGCGCATTCCCCTGTGGCTAATCCACAGTCTGCGCCGGCTGACCGCGCGCAGGAGCGACTCCTGCACCAGATCGTCCGCTTCGGTAACGTTGCCGCATAACACGCGGGCGTAACGTCTCAGCGCCGGAATTTCCTCGACAAGCATGGTTTCGAATCGGTTCACCGGGATGACCTGGTGCAGTAGTAATCGAAATTATTATATACCCAGTATTTTCATCGCCTCGTGTAAATCGGAAACCGACTCCGAATGCTGCCCGGATTTATGCTTGCTTTCGCCCGAGGCGCGCAGCGCCTTGACGCGCGCCAGATCGGCATCGCTGATCGAGGATGCGGCCGCCAGCGCCTGGTCGATCGCTTTCATGTCCCTGGGGCAGCTACCCGCAAAAGCGGGCAGGCTAAAGGCCAGCAGAACTGCCAGCGTCAGTGTTTTGTAGTAATGTTTCATTGGTCGTATGTCTCCTGGTTGTAAAAGATCGAGAGCCGTCAATTCTGCCTGCGCTCACAATCCGTATACGTTCGGCAGGCCTATTTATTCCATAAATTCCGCGGCTGCCGGGTGCAAAAACGATCGGCTCTTGCCATTAGCAGGAGATAAGCCGGGACGTCTACGGCCGGTGACGGGCGCCCGCCGACCGCTTCAATGCCGCGTATTCGAGCTGGAGCCGGGAATAAAATCCCTGCCGGGGCGTATACACGGCAAGGCACCGCAAAAAACCGTGCCGTAGAAAACAACTGAAACCCTGAACATTGAGGACAAAATCGATGAGACTAATCATAATCTCCTGCATCGTCGGGCTGCTTTATGCCGGCAGCGGCCATGCCGACAAGCCAATGCGTTTCAAGGCGCAACTCGAAGGCTTCGATCTGGCCGGCAGCCCGGTTAACACGGCCGCCACCGGCCATGCCAGGCTCGAGGTGATCGACGATGGCAGCGCGCTGGCTTTTCGCGTCAATGTCGACAACCTGGATAACCTGCTGATGGCGCATATCCACGTCGCCGACGAAGCGGTCATGCTGACCGATTTGGCCGGGCCGCCGGTATACTGGTTCAACGGCGGACCGCCACCCGCAGGGACGGTGGCTGAGGTGATCAACGGACGCCTGGCCCAGGGTTATATCTTCACCGCGGGTCAGCTGGATTCGCCGAGGCCGGACGTCACTACGGTGGAAGAACTGGTCGCGGCCATTGCCGAGGGACGAGCCTCGGTGATCATCCATAGCAGTGATTTTCCCCGCGGCGAGCTGCGCGGCACGCTGAAATAAAAGCGCTGTTTTCCTGCCGCGCGAACCCGGTAAACGCCGCTACGCGCTTTAACCGTTTTTTTTTGCGCGGAGACCAAGGCGCAGCTATCCACAATGGCGATAATTCAGGCGAGCCACTCAGGCGCAAGCCTGCGCGGTTAATTTCCCGGGATTTTACGCGGGGTCAGGCCTTACATTTTTCAAGCATTACTAAGTGCGATGTAAATTGTAAGGCCTGACCCCCTGCTTGGCTCCG
>Ga0224508_10001568_pt1 | contig 20416 bp, 21 predicted proteins | sample SF_Jan12_sed_USG_4_FD_170157 | JGI IMG/M metagenome (GOLD analysis project Ga0224508, IMG submission 170157) | Sediment microbial communities from San Francisco Bay, California, United States - SF_Jan12_sed_USGS_21 | ecosystem: Environmental > Aquatic > Marine > Sediment | place: USA... | reverse complement strand
TGTATTGTCAGATTCGTTTTCCTAAAAAATAATTTTATTCAAAACGATATCAATGAAACAAGAAAAATCAATTGTGATGATTTTATGTATAATGGGAATATCTGCGATATTAACGCCAATGGTTTCTGCTTATGCCATAAATACTGCAGAGGATGGCAAGTGGGACTTTACCATAACTGCCATAAGAGCAAACAATGCAAACACATCAGAAAATCAAGATGACAATAATGCGTTTGTTGAGGTTGGAGTGACATTTGAGGGAACAGAGCCTGCTGGAACTGCAGATATCATCTTTATGACAAACGACAATTCAAATCAATTTACTAAAACAATTTCAAACATAAAGCAAAATGAGACTAGATGGGTAGAATTTGAATATCCATCAATAAATGATTGTGAACTAGCTTCCACTAAAGTCACTATAACTACGCCTGGTTTTAGAGGAGAACATACTTTTGATGAAAAGATGTTATTTTTTGTTCCACATATGAAATGCTCAGATTCAGACGGAATAACTGCTCTGAATAGTGTGACCAATTCTTCTGATGATCTTTCTAACTATATACCTGAGAATGAAACTACAAATGAAGAAACTAATTCTGCAATAGAATCATTTACAATATCACATAATGTGTTAGAGATGAAGAAGGCAAAGATACAATATGTAATAATCTCCGGCAATATCGTAAAATCAAAATATCTGCAAGGCCATGATCTTAGAATTTTAATGACAAAACCAGATGGCATTAAAGACAATCTACGCATACAGGTCACATCAGAAGGTAAATTTGAGACTGTATTGCGATTTGACTTTGATCATTCCATAACAGGAAAATATACTTTTGAGCCAACATACATGGAGAAATACGATTCTGAAACAAAAGAATTGCTAGTTACAAAATCATACTCTAGATGAAAATTCCTATTTTAAACACTTTTTTTAAGACTCTATGAAAACATAATGTCCAAATTTTTCTACATATATGGAACAAGGTTTTAACGATTTTCCAAACCAAAATAAACTCATATGCTTAGTATTATAATCCATCATCCATAATTTCATCTCCAACATAGACGTATGCAAAAAGTTCCGGGTTTCCCGTAGTCTCTATGGTCATCCATCCTGTAGGCCCAAGTCCCTCTAAAACATACATTGCACCTGGCCTTGCCCGTATTTCTGTCAATCACCTTGACTCTTGTCTAATAGTATGTGTTACAAATATTTGCAAGATTTGTTTTTTCTTTTTCCAGAGATCCAAATGGAATCAAAAAACTCTAACTTCTGATGATAGACCAGAAAAAATTTGCAGTACTAAAGAGATTAAAAACCAAAAAGATATAATCTGTTTTATGTATTTGTAAAGGAACTTGGCTCTACCGTTAGGTATTGTTACCGGGCTTTGAACGCAAGTGTACAGTTCTTTGTCAACGTGAATTACCAAATGTATAAAGAGTGGAGTTTATGATTCTAGTAAAATAAAATGGAAATATTATCAAAATTTACCAGAACCTACCGTGAACCTTATATCAAAACTGATCCAGAAAATCATATTCCTCTAGACCTTAACAATACTGCATATACAATAAGATGCGACATATGCAAATCAAATGCTGTCTATTTTGGTAATTTACATAACTCCGTGTATTATGTAGATCACACAATACAACACGATGGTGGAGTGCGCAATTTACATGAAATAGAATTCCTTGCACTCAATCTTCAATTTGAATTTGTAAAATTTTTTTGTCTTTGCATTTCTTGAATTTCATTTGTAGTTTTTGGGATTCATTTTCATTCCAACCCAATCTTCTGATAAATTCAAGTGGAATGTTGATTCTGTACTGTGTGTATGTTTTATCTTTTGAAACGTAATCTCTTTTTTGCAGGATGATTTTTTTCTCCATTCTTTTTTTCTCCACCATTCCATTAGTAATTAGATAAAAAGAACCTCTTGAATGCCTTGTATCCCAGGACCAGCATTACCATCAGTATAATCAGCACCAGTACCCAATCATACACGTGCAGTCCCAGTATTGCCTCGACAGGATTTGGGATTACCGGTTCAATCTGTTCTATTTCAGGCTGTGTCACACTTGCAGTTCCTCCCCACATGTTTTCTGCCGTGATGTCAAGCTCGGCCAGATACTCTGACTCTGGCACTAAAATGGGACATATTCCGACTGACTTTACGCCAAAGCAGGAAGGTAATTCATCATCGCCTGTTATCACAATTCCGTTTATGCTCAAACTCTCAACTGTTCCAAAGTTCTCGTTGTACTTGTAGAACATTATGCGCGGGTTTGCAGGATCCCTTTTCAGGTCCAGCACGTTGTCGTCTGCCATGTTCAGGGTGTAGTTGTAATCGATGGAAAACTCGTACCACGGATGCTCAAAGGTATGAGTTACCGAATCAGCACCACCACCGTCATTATTACTAGCTGTAATCTGCAATTCGTACGGATTTAATGTCTGCAAAGAAGTGGTTAGCGGTATTGCCATGATTGCGTCCCCAGTATCAAGCAGGTACTTGTCAGAAATGTCAGGTACATTGTTGGGGTCAAATGCCTGGTCTGCTACTTCTGCATATTGCGTAAATGACGTCAGCACTCTTCTTGTCTTCTCCAGTGTTATGGAACCGTTTCCTTCCATGATTAGATTATCCAGCGGATAAATCTCATCACCGTTTACAATAACAATGTCATTTCCCATACTATCAAGCCCTGTTATTATCTGCGCGAATCCATCATCGTCTGTATCAAAGACTACCTTGTCATACAGATACTCGTCAATGTCAAAGGTACCTGCTATGGAATAGTTTGGAATTACTGTCAGCTCCAGGTCAACGGTTCCATCCACATTACCGTCCTTATCCAATGCAGTGATCCCAATTGTATTCCAAAAATGATTCTCAGGATACATGTATTCCATGGAATCAGTCAGAAACGTGTTCTCAAATCCTGCGAAATGGTCGGACTCTAAAATGTTGAATATTGTCGCATTCTCATACCTTGGAATCTTTAGTATCGGATCCACCACCACGTCATCAAGGCCGTCGTAGTCAAACTTTATCTTGCCATATCCTGCTTTGAGAAAGTTTGCAGTGCCGTCGCTGTTTACCTCAAAGGGAATAACTCCGGGAAATGTAGATGATATCAGGTCAGCACCTATTGCAACAGAGATTGCAACTGGTGATTCTGGCGTTACTATCCCGACATCGTGCGCCTCATCCCATGTTAACTCTACTCCGTCAGAGAATGGCGATGCACCAACACTCCCGTCTATGAACTGGTATACCCAGGGGTCAGCCCCCCAGGCGGTAAAGAAATAATCATTTATTTTAGAACGCCTGTCCTCGTGTACTCCTATGACATCATCAGGGTTTGCAGCCGTGCTCTCTGATCCAAAGTAGTGCAGCGCATATCCTATCCTGTCATCAAACGCAATCTTGCCGTCATCTTGCAGTACGGTAAACACGTATGCGTCATAGATGGGGTCATACTCCACTACCAGTTCTCGGATAAACTGCTCTGTCTGGTCAATTTGTGGTCCGATATTGTACAGCCTTGCAATGTATCTTATCTCGTGCTCCCCATAGTCTGCAATTGATGTTGCATTGAATACTGTATTGCCACCGCCATAGTCAAATGTTCCAATCCAGTCCTCAAAACCTGATAGGGACATGGTGTTTACGCAAAGTGCAGCATCGCAAAAAAATTCTTCTTCTAGATTCAGTGGATCATGAATCTTTTCGTACTCTACAAAGATTGTTCCGACTCGCTCATTCTTGAAAAGATAAAACGGGTTATGCACGACGTTGATTGCATCCCATACATAGTAGGTCTCATCCAAGTTTCTAGACAGATATCCTTCATCATCAGTAAATTCTTCACCGACAGTCCACATGTCAAGTGTCATGTTTGGTAATCTTCCCGGAACCGGCAAATTCACTGATGCATAAACTGGAATTGAAGTGCAGGTGGTATCACCATCAGAGTCTGTATGGCAAACTCTTTGCAATGCAAACCCTTCCTTTTCAATCCATATTGCACCGCCTGCATATGTTGGAACCACTCCAGCAGTTCCAGAATCAGATGTACCGCCCCATGTTGCACTGTCACCGGCACTGCAACCAAGGTTATTTTTTGGTGCACTCAAAGTTGCCGATGAATGCATCTTGCATCCTTTTAGCGAATTTGCAATGCATCCATCTTTTGTCACAGATGTCTCATATCCAAACGCATCTCCTGGATAGAATGTCTTATCAGGATTGTTTCTGTGGTGTATGCCGTCATGATGTTCAGCATATGCCCTAACTGTCACTGTAACAAAGCATCTCTCCCGTGTGGTTGGTGGTGTATTATCATCACCTGATCCGTTGGTCTGAGAATTAGAATAAAGTAAAATGTCGTGGGCCTGTACCACATTGGTGTTTAATGGAACAACAAACGTTCCTGAGACTAGCAGAATAGAAAAGATGACTCCAAATTTCACAAGAGAATATGATTCATTGGCTTAAAAACAAAATCAAGAGCATTTTTCATTATACAATGGTATTGCACTGCCCCATCCTTCCTCAAATGACAAGATAAACTCGTTTAGTTCAGTACAAGTCATATCTTCAATTGATTTTTTCTGCGTGGGTTTGATGATGTCTTTGTCTTCTTGTATGATATTTTCATCATCGTCTTTCTGTTGCACACCGGAGTTTGACTCTATAGTCTGATGATGCTGTAATTCAGGAATGACATTCATTGGAATGTCCATCAAAAACAACACAAGTATCAAAATTATCCCTACACAAAAAAATACTATGGAGTATTTGGAGTTCAAAAAATAATATCCTCTTTTTCATGTATCTTATATGACAGAGTTTTTTCTTCCAGCACAACGCCGCATGCATCACAGATTATCTCCCCTGCATACTCGTCATTTATCATGTTTCCATAATGTATGCCATTTGACAGATTGCAAGAGATTTTTAGTGATGACTGGCGTCGTGTCTTCTTTTCCACTAAACAGTATTCAAAGTATGATAAAAGCAAGCAGAATGCAAATGCATGATATCATTATCTGATAATAATTACTTTCTGATCATTTTAGGAAAATAGTAAAACATGCCGTGATATATCATTCCAATTACGCAAAGAACGACAAGCAGAACTCCGTTCATAATTCTGAGATATCATCCTTTGATTCATCAACACTCCATACAGATTTGAGAATTGGTAGTCTCTCCCAGACAAATCGCTCATCATTGTCATAGTCAATGGAATAGTCAAGAAGAATCTCATCCTCAGTTGGTGAGAACTTGTGAGAACATTTGGGACATTTTATCTTCATGAAAGGATATTGTCATTATTATAAAAGGAAGAAAATGCTAGTCTGTAGTTTTATTTTCGGATTTTGACATCACTGTTGCTAAATAAGTTGCAAAAAGTTCCTCGTCTTCATTTTCAAAAATTAAACCATCAAATGTAATGTCAGTTGTTTCAGAGCAATGATCACATTTTACTTTCATGAAGGGATATATTCAAAACAATAAAAGGCAGAACTTTTGGATGCGATTATGAATTTTTTCAATACATGGATTTGATTAGAACATGATAATATCATAAGGCATTTGTCATGTTGAAGTTAAAATGAAAAAGAGACATCACTTTGTTCCTGTTTTTACCATCTTGATCTATTCACATTTTTCAATTAATGCTTCCAACTGCTCTACATAATTAGAATTATGTTGATCAATTTCATTTATTTTATTTAAAGAATTTTCAACTTCAGGACAATTTTCCAATTCATATTCAGCTTTACCTAGAACAAACTGAGCTTCTTCATAATTTTTGTGATTAGATGGTACGTTGTTTAGTGCTACTTTTGCTTCATCATAATCTTCTGTCCAGTACTCAGCTTTACCTAGAACAAACTGAGCTTCTTCATAGATATCTACACCTTCTGGGATTTGATTAAGCATGCTTATTGCAACATTGTAATTTTCATCTTTGTAATTAGCTTCACCCGTTTCGAATAATTTTTTATATTCTGCTAACCTAGCTGCTTCTTCTATTTCTGGTTCTGGTTCTACTTTTGATTCTGGTTCTGGTTCTACTTTTGATTCTGGTTCTGGTTCTACTTTTGATTCTGGTTCTGGTTCTACTTTTGATTCTGGTTCTGGTTCTACTTTTGATTCTGGTTCTACTTTTGATTCAGCCATTATTTCTTTTTGGATATTACTTTCTGAGTCATTTTGATTGAGAAAATCAAAATTTAGTGTATAACTATGGAACACATGATCATCATATCTGTTGGGAGTTGTAAGTTCAATAAACAAGGAATAATGTCCATTTGTTTGTAGAGGAACATCAAAAGAAAATGGATGTCTCTCATCTTTAATTGTGTTAATCCGTTTTGGTTCTGATTCTTCTTTAGAAGTGGTAGGGGTTGTAGCAGTTATTACTACATCAACTTGACCTTCTTCCTCTGAGCCCCACGCGTCAAAATCTGTATCTATTCTTATTTTAACTTGTGAATCTTCTTTTGTTTCGGTTATACTCACTTTCGTGAATTTATAACACCATTCATTTCTGTGTGAACATTCTAGAGGTCCAGAAAGATTTTCTATTGAAGAAAGGCTTGATGTGTCTGAGAAAAATAGTGGTTGGTCGTTTACTGATTTAGACGTATCTTCTATACTTTCCTCGTTAAGATTATTTGCGTTATTGATATTGACATTGATTACCGGAGATTGATTAACAGAGGGTTCACCTAAACCCAAAGTAAAAGCACCTATTACAATTCCAACTAATGTGACTGCTATAGAAATAATTACGATTGTTTGAGTATTTTTCAACAATAATCAAAAAAATCTATCAGATTAAAAGATTAATCAAATTTGTCTTGATTATTTTATGATTTTATACAGAATAAACTATTAATTTTCTAGACGATCTAACTTCCTGTCAAGATTTTGAGGGCTAACTCTTTGTCCTATCGGACGGATTTTGAACCTTCGGTTCTGTAGATTCCTTTGAGAGGAATCGAAGACTGTCTGTCAAGACTGAGGACTTTGATGAATTCTCTCAAGAATTTTCAATGTATCTAAATGGTTCAACCGTCAAATGTACCAATTTTGTTTTTAACGTTTCATTCGTATCAAATTCGTATGTGCCATAGTTATTCATAACAAGAGTCAAGCCTAATGACCTCTCACCAGATTCCTTTTCGAAATGGTTCTGGTCTTAAGGTCTTTTTCTAAAAATCAAATCCGCTAACAGATCAGTCCTTTAACATTAATTATTTCTTGAATGGTCTGATTACCTTGTAGGTTCCATTCTTTAGTTGGATAAATAACGGTGGATATCCGTTGGGATTGCCACGCCTATACACTGAAAATATCTTTCTGAAGGATCCTTTGTTTTTTGGCCTGCAAATAGTAATTGCCTGAATCGGGGTGAATGGTTCTTTTAGTTTCCTTGATGTGATTGCCTTTACTACCTTGGAGTATGCTTGCGGTGCCATTGTATTATGATGTTTGAATAATATTCCAGTTAATATGAATTTGGTAGGATTTCCCCCAAAGAGAATCTACTGGTCCGTTTCTTTCACGATTATACAATAGAATCCCAGGAATCCCACTGTCAGCTTGACATCCATAACGTTGTTGTTTTCAGAAATGTTCCGGTTTACCTTTCTTTCCAAGTCCATGATGTTGGTAGAGTAAATTATCTGAATCTGTCTCATGTAAAATTATAATTCATTTTGATTTAAACTACAAATGATAACTATCACACATAGTCTGATTTGTTGAATTCATATCTGGAATCATGATATTCAAACTTTGTTTCAGATACTGATCCGTCACATTCCACTCTGATCGTGTAGTATCCGCTGTCTTTCATTTCGATACCAACGCCACAAGTAAAACAAAAAGTCTCTGTGACATGTAATCCACCAGTTAAGACCGTGGAGTCAACTGTCATTCCGTCAGGATTCACTATGGATAACATTGGTGATTCTGAGAAAACAGAATCAAACCAAACATGGACGACTAGCTCATCGTCTTTTGTCAAAAATAACTTGTTGGTAGACACGTTGATTCTGGAATCATTCACATGATCTGACACGTATGGAACTTGATAAGATTTTTGATTTAAAGAAAGAAAGAAAGAAGGGGAGAGAAACTGGAAACATCATATCATCATGATTTACAGATTCAAGTAAAAAAATAAAAAAATAAAATAATAAAATAATGAAATAATAAAACAGAAAAGAAAAGAAGAAAGACCGGCCGGTAAAACTAGATTATAGTATATTGCGAACTTTTGATATTTTGGTCCATTTTGGAGATTTTTACCAATTTCATGCCTGATTAGCCCATAATTTAGTACAGTATGTACGGTACGTACGATATGTACAGTATTTTGATAGTACGGTACGTACGGTACATACTGTACGTAAAGTAGGTACAGTATTGTTGGTTAAATGAGATATTTTCATATCATTTCATGAAGAAGATTGAGACAATTGCAATCATCAGACCATGGCTTGGAGGAAACAACCAATATTCTCTGTACATTACAATTCCATCAAAAATTGTAAAACAATTAGAAATCACTGAAGATATGATGCTTGAAGTAAGATTGCTTGAAGATCAAACAATAGTGATCTCAAAACATCAAGAAAACAACAAACAGCCAAAGAACCAGGTGCAAACAGATTCATCATCATCATCATCATCACAGTCAAAACAAATCAAAGAAAATGATATTGATGATAGTCCAAATCCATTGGATGGAATAGAATTCTAAATTACAAATACCAATACATTTTTTCTTTTTTCTTGCTTTATCTGGGATTCCAGGATCTGTTTTATTCTATCACTTGTTGACCATCCATGATAAGCTGCAAACCCCATTGATTCCCATTTTACCATGTTCTTTCTTGCAGCTTCAGGATGTGATGCAAGCTCGTTTGCGGATTCTATTTCAACTGAGATTGCCTTGTCAGTCTCATAAGAATATGCAATAAGATCAGTGCGGTCCTCGTCTTTTTTTACCGTCTGGTCTGCTATGGTGAGAAAATATCCCTTTTGCAGATAGCTGCTCACTGCCTTTTTTGTGATATGCGGAATGTCATCAGCTGAGCCAATCTTGGTACTGTCAAAGGTGAAATATTTGGATTTTGTATCCTCAGACAAAACATATTTTGCATTTCTGTTGTCATCATCCACCACATCTAACATCTTTTTCTCAACCATGTCATGTAACACATCAGAGACGTCATCTCTCTGGTCTGCCTTTAGCTTCTCAGTAATCTGACCAAGCTGGAGCGGTTCTGAATTATTTTGATGCAGTACAAGCATGATCTGCCACTGCATCTGCTCAGGTAACGGAACGGTGATGTATCTCATCCATTTTATTGATTCAGTCTGAGCTTCTGATAGAATTGATGTAGACTGCTCAACGATATGGTATTTCTTTTTTTGAGATGCGATAAACTGCCGCATTTGATCATCTGTGTTTGATATTTCAGGTGGTGTGGGTAGCCAAAATTGGATGGGAGTAGGCTGCTCCTGGCCTGGCGCTGCCCTCATCTTGTATGTCCAGTGAAAATCCTCCTGAGACGCCATCTGTTGCGTTAGTTCCTTTGAGAATTTGGGGTCCCATATGTTGCCCAAACGAGATGCGTCCTTGCCTGAGATTCTGCCAGCTAGCTGAGTTCCGCTGTTGCCTACTATTTCTTCGAGTAGTTTGTCATCGATTTGTGCCATAGTCTGGTGAGCCAGCAGCATTCCCAGTCTGTATGATCTGGCCTGCGATAGTATCAACGGTAGAATCTGCAAATCCTTTACAATTTGAAATTCATCCAAAGCTAGAACCACCTGGTTTCTGTCATCTTCTTTTAATCGTGATGCCCTCTCAAGTATTGTAAACCACAGTTTTATCACAAAAGCTTGTATTGCCAACGGCTGTACATGATGAGCCAGATTGAGTGTGGATATTCTAACAATGGTGTAGTGTCCTGACTGTATCAGTTCCTCAAAGGAGACGGTACCGTGTCTTTGACAAAATACCTTTTTCAAGATTGGATCCGTTGCAAACTGTTCTACCCTGTTGAGTAGCGGTACGAATGAGTCTGCTTTCAGTGATGCGATGGAGGATAGCGCTTGCTTTAGCTCATCACCTGGCATCCCCAAAGCCTTGAACATTATCTGTAGGTATTTTTCTCCTTCGTCTTGTAACTGTATGATGATATCATACATGTCGATGAATGTCGGTGCATCATTTTTGTAATACATGTAGAATAATAGAACACGAAAGATTCTTTCCATCTGAACAAAGGTTTGCTGCTGTCCATACCATTCCTTTACCATCTCCAAAAAGTATCCGACGTATCGCGATATTGTCTCGTCTCTTTTTCCTGGAGAATATTTTGGCAGTTCTAATGGGTTGATTGAGAATCCCGTGTCCAGTGGTTCCAGATAATGAATCATGTCACTATTCATCGAATTCTCTGAGCATTGCTGGATGAATTTCTCAGAATCCTCGCCCTTTGGATCCAGATAGATGAAAGAATTTGGAAATGTTTCATTAAGGTTTGCTTCTTCTAGATGCTTTGCAATGACTCTGATTAATGATGTCTTGCCACTACCAGTTCCTCCAACGCAATAGATGTGTCGTGAAAAGTCAATTGGTGATATAATTGCTGATTGCTCATCTACCAAATTGCATTGCGTACCGTATAGAATTTTTCGAGATTCCTCAAAATATCCGATGTTGAATCCGTTTTTGTTTACAAGCTTTGATGGTAGTGATACGTTTCGTGTAGTCTGAATGTTTCTTGTGGTAGTAGGATTTGGAAGATGAACAAACAGCGAGAGCTTGTTTGGGTTCAGGATGAGATACGGCATTGGCTTTCTTGTCCTGTATTCTGCTGTAATCATGGTCTTTTCAAAATAATCTTTGATTGAATGCATCATGAAATTTTTAGGATTTGGAATTAATCTTAAATCAAACATTGACAGTCTAGGATAATTCTTTTTTGTATGATTGATTGTAATTGGTGCACCTGCCTTTTTGTATTTTTCATGATAGAATGATTTGTAATTGTAAGAATACTGGGTGAGATGATCGTGACGCGATTTTATATTTTCAAAAGACAAGCTGGGTTTACTGCCATCATCATCTGATTTTACCAGTCCGCGAATGCTCATTGCAATCTGCGTGTCCTGGGTCTTTTCCCTAGAGTCCTTTAGCAGATCCTTGTAATTGTTGTAAAAGTCCAAACCGTTTTCAGGATTCTCGTATGACTTTTGATTTGTAATGTCATCTATCCATGTTCTGTAATTTTTGCTTGTGACATATTTGATTCTAGAATCCAATCTTCTCTGATGATTTCTGAGATATGAGATGAAATTGTATGGTGCAAAGACAAACTGAATCCATGCGTTGTCATACAGCTGGAGAGAGTTTGAAAGATTTGTAATAAGCTGATGTTGCTGATTTGTTGCAGTATCCAACACGGTAGAGTAATGACCGTGATGCAAAGACACGTCAAATATCTCGTATGATGATTGAGGAGAGAACCATTCAGGTATCGTTTCTTGTTGAGTTACAAACGACACATTGGGATAAACATTCTGAAAAGAGATCTTGTAGTTTGCCAAATCTAATTTGTTTTGTGCTGACAAGACATATTTTAGCTGCTTGTTCTTTCCATCCCACCAAATCTCAAATGATCGAATGGCCTCTGGTGCAGATGAAATTAATCCGGGGATTGTCTGGATTGCTGATTTTACATCCATGGATATTGGAACCTTTAGGGAACAGCATGAGACATTGGAGTTTGGTTGTCCCAGAAAATTCCTGACAGAATCAAGTATTCCTGCTTGTTTTTCTTGTGATAATGACCAGAATTTGCCCATATGAAATCAAAATGATATGATAAATTTTGATAAAAGAAGGACATTTTTTACTGAGATTTTAAGGAATTACATAACTAGAATAATTCAAGAAATTGTTATAACATGAAAGTTATTTTGGTACCAAAATAATCACCAATAACCTTCAAATCCTGCCGACCTTGTTTCGGTTAACTAAGACAAAAATAATCACTAAACTGATTCAAGTCTTATAGGATTCATGTTTGAGACTTTTAAAACACTTTAAATCAACTCTAAATGATTTAGTTTCATGAAAATTATTCTTTTTACATTAATCCCGCTAATTCTTTCAATAGGAATTGCTCCTATTTTTGCTGAACATATGGGTTCACATCATGATGATGATTCTATGGATCAACATGGAATGAAAGATGACATGATGGGACAACATCACATGTCCTACATGGGAATGTGTGCTCCTGGATTTGCATCCTTGGGTGAAATGTGTGTTTTAGACGATAGATGTGGTCCTGGTGCTTATGCAGGCAAAGTCTGTATTATGGATGGTAAAATGAAACAATATCTAAAACCATTACATCAAAAATATGCAGGACTATCTGTAGAGAATATCATTTGTGCTGAAGGAAAACAAGTGATGTTCAAACATCATAATGCATCTCCTGCTTGCATAAATTCAGAATCTGTTGAAAAGCTAAAACATAGGGGTTGGCAAACAGAACTACCTAATTTACCTTGTACTTTAGAGTACATGCCAGTTTGTGGTGTTGATGGAATATCTTATGGTAACATATGTGCTCTTAATGCCAATCACATGGTAATGAAACATGATGGTCAATGTATGGAAACACCATCTGTAAAAACAACGATTTTGTATATTGATTCTAAACTAGTTGATTGTGTTGGTGTTGCTCCACAACAATGCATGTTGGTAAAAGAAGATCTTAATTCAGAATGGGAGATGTTTTATGGTTCTATTGAAGGATTTGAATATCAAGAAGGAACAGAATACAAGATTAGTGTTACTATAACTGATATTGAAAATCCACCAGCTGATGCATCTTCTCTGAAATATATTCTAGAACAAATTTTAGATCCTGGAACTGATAGTTGTGGATTAGACCCTGATGCTGGTTTGTGTAAAGCTTACATGCCAAGATATTATTTTGATGAAACAACTAATTCCTGTCAAGAATTTATTTGGGGTGGTTGTAACGGAGTAGTTCCATTTGAGACTATGGAAAGTTGTACACAACAATGTAAAGTAAATTCATAGATTCTAATTTTTGTGTCTAAATGGTACTAACATAATCACCAAACACATACTAATCCTGCCGGTCATGACATTACAAAATATCTCGGATCAATTATAAATTAATTTTATAATCTAAATTAAGAAAATACTGTACTCAGGATTTCAGGCAACAACAGTAAGATCACTCCAATCATCATAAACAACACAAATGGTGGAAGATTTTGTACAAATCCACCTTCTTTCATCTGTGAAATCCCCTTATCCCTTGAAATCAACACAAATGATCTATTTTTAGGCATAACAGGATAATATTTTTCAGAGGATATGACATATTTTTCATATCTTCTTTTTTTGTGAATAGAAAAAAAGGCAAAGACCTTTCTGTATATGGGTTCTTTTGAGAAATTCTCAAATGGTGATCTCTTCTTTGATGTCAAATCAATTGTGTTCAGCAATACATTGTAAAATGTAACTGAAATTACAACTAGAATCAATGCCAAGACCGTAACTGCTATTGGAATGATTACAAACTCATAATGTACTGGCAAGATTACGCTGATTGAGACAATTGCAAAAAGATCAGCCATACCAACAAATTTCATCCTATACAGCATGAATCCAAAAAGGCATGAGGTAAAAAATGATATCATAGGATATGCCGAAAATGATTCATAGTCAATTACATACAGCATTCCACCTACACCTGAAAAGGCAATCCAAAGGATATCGGGAATCCTTCTTGTCTTGTAATCGTAGATGGATGCAATCCCAAACAACGTTAGTAACAAGATTATTCTAATCTGAAATAACTCCATCACATTCTTCATTACAAATAGGATAAAACCAAAAAAGGATCCAATCTAAGTATCCTTTTTTGATACTCTAATTGGATCCTTTTGAGAATAGATTTTTCATATTGGAACCAAGTTTGTTGTTTTCAATGGTATGTGCGATGCATTTTTCATATGTGTCATTGCACCAATCGTACAAAGAGTCAAGATCCTCATCATATTTTTCAAGAAAATTTATCATGGGCCTTGTCATTTTTATGAAGTCACCTGACACAACATGCACCAGATTTCTTTCTCTTAGCAATCGAAGTGATTTTGAGATGTTTTTGCTGTTGTATATTGCAGTGGATAAAGAAATTCCTCTACCATAACCTTCCTCATAGTATTGTCTGAATGCAGATAACTGGTAGAACCACTCTGGATTTGTTTTTACTTTGTGATATGTCTCTGCCAGTAGACATAATGAAAGAAAAGACAATCCATCAAACCTTTGACAAATGACAAACCATCTGCCTTTTTGAGTAATGTTGTATCTGCCTCTGCTTTCTGATTTCAGATATCCGGAGTATTTCAATTCCAGTGCAATCTTTTTTGCGTATGGATATGGTTTTTTGATATTTCCCAGCATCTCAAAAAGAGAGAATTCTGAAACGTCATAGGACGTCTCAAGAATTTTTGCGGCAGTGGAATTTTTCTTTATGTTGCTTCTGTACAGCATCAAACCTTTGATATGGTGATTTTGCAATGCCTATTGCGCGTTCCAAAATATTGCATATCGCTGCGTCTGGTCTTTCTGGGATTCCATAAAAGATTTGAGAGCCTCTGTTCCTGAGATGTTTTTGTGATGTATTGCTGATATGCTGCTGCTGCCAGTATCACCATCATAATCATCCATTCCGAGAAACTTTGCGACATCCAACGGAATCGAGTAGATCTTCTTTGATGGAATCTGTTCAGTCTTTATGATTTCCTTATTGGCTTTTGCGTCTAATCTGGTTACTGTACCACTCTTCTTGTCCACCAAAAGGTCAGGCTGTCCCCTTTCATCTGGAATAACTACCATGTTTGGAATTGAATCAATGATCTGTTTTGTTTTCTGTGATAATTTCTTTTGCTTGCTTTTGCCTTCATTTAGTTTCTCTTTTGTGGTATTGTTTTTTGTTGATGACTTTTCTTCAGACTTTTTTCCAATCTCTTCTAATCTTACAAACTCTGCAACAGTTGATACTTCTCTTTTATTTTCTACGTGAGTTGCATCTTGTCTTATCAGTTGCAGTACAGAGTCAATCTGTTCTGGTGTCATCCAGAAGAATCTTGCATCACTCATTGACTGCAAATCAGAACCAATGATTTGTATCAGTTGCAGTTGTTGTGTTACATCTGATATTCTTGAAATCTTTTCAAGCATGTAAATTGGAATGCTTGCTTGAATTGCAGTTAATCCTTTTCTCTTTGAGAGTTCTGTTACCATTCCTTCAAGCTTTGAGATTGCAGCTTCAGAAATGTTGTTGGTCGCAGTTAGTAGACGTGCATATTGGCTTTTGTCTATTCCCAGAATTTTTAGGACCGATAGCTTGTCTGTCTTTAATTTTTCTTGGAGTGAGTCAACTGAGCTGTAAATCAGAGGCGTGTTGATTATGTCATTTGATATTACATCTCTGAAATGCTGCACCATCACATCTGATATCTTTTCATATTCCTCAATGATGCATCTTGCATTCTTTTTTGACTGCATGCACCCAAGGATCACATCATAGTGATTTATGGCATAAACTTTTCCATTGACCTTTCCAAGTCTGACTGCGGGAAGGTCTTCTGTTTTCATTGATGCATATTTTTGAATGCTTGACTCCATCACAATTCCGATATTCTCTGTAAGCAGGGTAATCGAGCTGGGCTCAATTAGCTGCAATTGACTGACAGCAGTACTAGATGATGCACTCAATTAAGGTAGCACCTCAGTTTTGCCATGTTTGTGGCCTTTTTTGTAAGGGTCTTGTAATCTGACTTTGGAAATGACCTTATCAGGATTTCAAGATAGTTCTCTGAATTTCTTCTAAAAATTGACACATCAGTGATGCCATACTCTTTCTGTGCCTGCTGCACAAACAGATTCAGGTAGAATCGCTTCTTTTTCTCCTGGGAGTCAAATGCAGGAACAAAATCAGTCTTGAAGATTATTCCTCGCTGGTCTGATGCATTCTTTACGCCAAGGCTGCTACATACGATATTCTGCACTGTTTTCTCATTGTATGGAATTTCTCTGTTTTGCAATGTTTGGTATATTGCATGGCACATCTTTTTTGCCTTTGTTAGATTAGATTTGTCATGACAAAATGCAGTCCAACAGTCTTCTGAAACTGTGCTGTTAAGTGACAGTTTGTGACAAACGTCAGAGAATGCCAAAAGATTTTGGTCTGACTCGTAATGTGTATGGAATTTTGTAGACGATGATGAAACTATTTTTTGCTCATCGTGAGGATCTCCACCAACTTGCTTTCTTTGGTGTAGATTGAGATTTGTCTTGCAGAGCATCTCGTATGGTACGGTTTGCTCAATGTCATGTTGGAATGATTCATCATTTTCCAGAACCACTCCACAATTCTTGCAGACAGTCTCGTTTTCGGAGGGGACGAAAACAATTTCTGGTTTTTTTGCACAATAGCAATAGCATTGCACAGAAATTAATTTTTGTCGCATATCGGTGCTCTCGATAATTGAGTTATAAGGTTATGAGCGAAAACAATAAATCTGTGAAATTATTTTTTTGTAAAAATATTCATCAGTATTGATTTATTAAAAATTATTTGTTAAATTTACAATTTTTGTTATTTACGATTTTACAGTTCAATCCCATGAACTTCTTTTGCATGAAATATAAGACTCGAGTATTTTTTAGCAACAAAATCACATTCTTCGCAGTTATACGTTCGCAGTTGTCGTGGAGATCCTGCTTTTCTTGTCATTATGATTCTTTCCAGTTTACACCACATGCAGTACATTTACCAATGTATCCATTGTATTTTTTGCAGTATTTTATGATGGCTCCATCTCCACAATTCTTGCATGACCCCATGATTCTTCTGGAATTAACATGAATCCTTTTCTGTATTTTGTTTTTTCAGTCATGGTTCTACATCTAGTTGTTTTTTAATAATTAATAATCTCCCTGGTTAATCTATAACTATTCTGACATTGAAATAGTTTCTAGTTTTTGCCATATTGCTACCTATTTTTTATTTATTTCTAAAATCTTACACCTTTCTTGGAGACTGAATTTATTACAAATGCAAGTGACAAAATGGTGGTCTTAAAGAGACTCTAAAATAATATGATAAAATCTAACCAAAATGACAGTCTGAACTATCTAAACGAATGTTTATTTTTCTGAGATTCATTTAACATTTTCTACACATTGTATGGTTAATGGTTTTAAATCTCAAAATCAGTTATTCTCATGAACCAAAACATTGCAATAAAAAAAGAAAAATTCTACTGCAAATATTGCAAGGAAAATCCAACAATTGAGATTCCAAGTAATGTGGACTTGTTATCTACTTCAAGTGAAAATTTTGTGAGTAATCTAAAATGTACCATCTGTCATACAATTGGCTATATTAGACGATAAACAATCAAATTCTAATGTTGACAAAGTATTGTACGTTATGACCTATTTGATTTGCTTTTGATATCATTTTCTTTGGATTTGTGAAATTTTTCCTTTAATGTCTTGTTTCGAGGAATTGTTCTTAATCTATATCCACAACATGGACACCACATTCCATCCCATCGAATAAATATTTCACACACTTTACATCGTTTCTGACCCTTTGCATATCGTGATCCACCTTGTGTCTTTGTTGCCTTGTATCGTATACAGATGTCTTTGCACTTGGAGAACTTGGTTACTTGTGATTTTATAGTTCTTTTATTCCTTACAATCATCACCATCATATTTTTTCATAACTGTTTATTTTTTTAAAAACAATCCATGCAGAGTCATAAGGTGCATAATGTTTTGTGAGATAACCATCCCCATCTAGGAATTTGATCCGTCCTTTTTGAAAGTCAACATGAGTTGCCATACCTTGAACGTATTTGTGCCACCATCTTGTCCCAGTTTTGGAATACGTCAAAATTAAACAAGAAACATTATTTTTGAGATGTTGTTCATATGCAAATTCCATAAACTCTGAGACTCTGCTGTAAGGAGGATTCATGAAGAAATCATGCTTGACAGAATGTCCAAAACAATTCTGTTTTTTGGTGATGTAGTTTGGCAAGACATGATTCGTATGACTTGCACAGATATCAATTTGCGGATAAATGTTGTATTTCTTACAGATGCTTTGAAATAGTTCCTTTGGTGTGCCATATTCATCTTGCACGTTAATGGATGAAAGATGCTGAGTGGATCTTGATTTCAATTTATTTTCTTGCCCCGTCTCTTGTGCCGGAGTCTTTTCCCACAGCACACACAGTATAATCTATCACAAGAAAACCAAATTCTGCAATAACTGCAAAATTTCAAGCCTGACTCATACTTTTTCTGACCCCAACGAGTCCTTATGGCATATCTCATACAGATTCCACGGCAAGAACCTCCTACCATTAGTCCCTGGTGTCCTTTACCATTTTTTGGTGCAGATGTAATTGTGCAGTTAATTGATTCTAGGAATTGTTTTTTCATTTTCTTGTTGCCTCCAAAATATTAAACTCTGCAATTCTTTTGAATAAAGAATCTACATAACCATCAATTCTTTTTACAAAATGATTTGCAGAACCGTCCTCTTCACCTGAAATCAGAATCACAATCTGAGATATTTTAATTCCAGTCAGATGAAAATACATCATAGAGTATAGCGTTGCCTGCAAAAAGTAGTCCTCAATCCATTCTTCGTATTTTTCTTTCTTGCTTGTCTTAAAGTCAATAACAGATGGAATGCCGTCATATTCTCCAATGCAGTCGGATGTTCCACTTAACATCAAGTCTTTATGGTATAGGGGAACCTCTGTCTCCCATACCGTGTTTATTTTGTTAAGGAATGGTTGTAGTTGTTTGAAATGATTTATTGCTGTTGTGATTATTTCATCATCTTTTTTCTTGGAATTGTTTTCATAATTGATCTCAAAGTTGTTCAGGTATTTTTCTGCCATGTTATGCAGCAAGGTTCCAATGTCAGTTGCACGCTTTGATATCTTGTCTGCTTGTTGTTCCCCGACTCTGTCTCTCCAATCTTGCAAACCTCTCTTCTTTTCTTCAGGCATCGTATCTGACAGCATTGTTGTTGCAGATGGGTAGATGTGGCCTTGCGGTGTTTTGTAATGGTGCTTGCCGTCCTTTTCTGTCATTTTGGCCTTGTTGGAGTCTGGAATTCTGTCCTGTTTGCGAATCCAGGTGAATCTCTCCTGTTGATGGGGTGTCAAAATATGACAATCTCCATAAAATTGAATATGACAGAAAGATGTAACGGTAAAGTGTCAGATCCGATGTTTTTTTTGATTTTGATTTTTGAATTTACAGATGATAAAGTATAGTACACAGATTGAATGTATGTACATTTATCATAATAGCACACACCAGCACAAATACGCAGGTATGCAGTATGACACACTGTGTACTTTATGGAATTAAAGTACACAGACTGAGGCTTTGTGTACTTTAATGAATAGAAAAAGTACACAGACTGAGGCTTTGTGTACTTAAGGGGGGTAAAAAAGTACACAGACTGAGGCTTTGTGTACTGTACTTTATCATTGGAAAAGTGAAAAACGTTTTTCATTTTAGAACACGGACTCCAGAGTTTTTGTCGGTTTGTTAACATCCAGAGGAATTGGTTTTTTCTTCAGATTCTTGACGATGTTGTATTTTATGACATATCCCTGGGATTTTAGAGATTTTATCATCTGTTCTACTGTTATATGCTGTTGCAGTTTTGATTCGCAATCACGCACTATATCCATCACCGAAAAATCAGCCAGTGTATCAGAAGGCTCATAGTTATTCTCGAGATACTTTACTTCTGGGCTGGCGATGCCTTCCCATTCTTGTTTTACTGTGTCTTTGTCCTCGTATCTGCATTCTTCATCTTTTAGATTGAGTATCCATGAAACAATTTTTTCACCCTCTTGGCCAACTATGTTTTCTGCAAACTTTGGGTCTTCTGCAAATGCCTCTTTTCTTGTATTGTGAACCAATGACAGTCTGCGGGTGTACATTGCATCTCTTTCCTCGTCCGGGATGGTTGCAAGATAGTTTCCAGAGGCCCAGATCTTCAGTTTATTGTCAAATGTGACCATATCTTTCATGAATCCTCGTTCTGTCTTTCTCTGCTCTCCTGTGATTGTCTTGAGGATGGTGAACTCCTTCCACACCTTTGGCATGTCCTGGAACACCAGCAGCCTCATGTTCATGATTTTGGCCCGGATAAACTTGTCCTCAAGAAACTGGTTTAGTTCAACTACCAATGCAT
>Ga0224508_10001567_pt1 | contig 20421 bp, 15 predicted proteins | sample SF_Jan12_sed_USG_4_FD_170157 | JGI IMG/M metagenome (GOLD analysis project Ga0224508, IMG submission 170157) | Sediment microbial communities from San Francisco Bay, California, United States - SF_Jan12_sed_USGS_21 | ecosystem: Environmental > Aquatic > Marine > Sediment | place: USA... | reverse complement strand
AACATTGATTTCCTCAACACAGAAGAACGCATCGGCTGTCGCGTAGCGCATATCACAAGCCGTCACCATGTCCACGCCGCCGCCGATGCAACCGCCCTGCACTGCCGCAAGTACCGGTATCCGACTATTCTCGAGCACCGAAAACGTCTCCTGCATGGTCCGCACCGTTTGCAGGAAGTCAGCGCCGTGGGCGATCCTCTGCGCACGGTCGTCACTGCCGCCGACCTTGCCCGCGGCGAAGAATTCGTTGATATCCAGCCCACCGGTAAAATGCGGGCCCGTCGAAGAAATGACAATGACACGAGCTTTCACCCCGTGATCGATGTCATTAACGATCGCCGGCAGCTCATCCCAGAATTTCAGGATCATGCTGTTGCGCTTCTCCGGCCGGTTGAGCTTGAGGTGTGCGATGTTGTCGCTGATCTCGACGTCGAAACAAGTGTGTGCCACGTAGTTGCTCCTGGTTGGTTGCGCGGTCGCGATTGGATCGGCCATATGATAGTCGCAATGCCGCTCGCATTGCCAAGCACATGATCAGGGAGGCATCCCGGACTCGCCTCAGGCCCCGTATTCAGCCGACTCTTTGGCGGGCTCAATGACGCTTTTCGCGAACGGCCTGAATCCCCGGAGGTCCTCGAGGATGACCGCGATCGCAGGCGTCACGAAGATCACCATGAAACCTGAGATGACGATACCGAAGCCCAGGCTCACGCCCATCGGTATCAGGAATTGAGCCTGTGGGCTCGTTTCCAACAGCAAGGGCGCCAGTCCCAGTGCGGTGGTCAATGTCGTCAGCACAATCGGCCGAAAACGCCTTGCCGACGCGGCCGCTGCTGCCTCGATGGGCTCGAGGCCCTCCTCGCGACGACGATTGTAGAGATCGACGAGCACCACCGACGCGTTCACGGCGACGCCCGCCAGCGCTACGATACCGAAGATCGAGATAAACGATAACGGGTAGCCCAGAACCAGGTGACCGAGGATCGCTCCGGCCACACCCAGTGGGATCGATATCAGGATTGCGAGCGGCTGCAAGTAGGAGTGGAGCTGCGTTGCGACCATCGCATAAATGACGAGGAGCACTATGATGAACGCGCTGGCGATCTCCGCGAGATCCTCATTTTGCTCACGTGCCGATCCGCCTTGCACCCAGCGCAGGCCGGGATAGGCCTGTTCCAGTGCCGGCAGCAGCTGGCTCAGGACCGTCTCATTGGCAATACCCGGTGTTGATATCGCTTCGTCCACATTGGCACTGACCGTGACGACACGGCGGCCGTCGATGCGCTCGATCGACGAATAGGCACGACTTTCCTCGACGCGCGCGACGGTCAGCAACGGAGCGCTGTCGCCGTTCGGCAAGCGGACACGAAAATCGTTGAGCGAATCCAGCCTGGCACGAGTCGACTCCGGATACCGCACATAGACGCGAATCTCTTCACGACCGCGCTGAATACGCTGCACCTCTTCACCAAAGAAGCCCTGCCGCACCTGTACCGCAACGTCGGCCGGCCGCAGCCCCGCCGCTCGCCCGGCGGCCGTCAGCTCGAACACGAGCTGACGTTTGCCAAGATCAAAACTGTCCTCGATCTGATTGAGTCCGTCGACGCCGGCGAGTCGCGCCTTCATCGCATCGGCGGCCTCGATCAACTGTTCTTCGTTCGCATGCGCCAGCTCGAATTCGACGTCCTCACCAAAACGCGCGATGGTCGACGAAAATGTTACGCGCTCGGCACCTTCGATAGTGCCAACCGCGGCGCGCCATCGGCGCTCGATCTCGGCAGCCGGCATGCGCCGCTTGCCGAACGGCGTCAGTTCGATGCGGACCTGGCCAATGTTCTCTGCGACGGAGAATCCGGTCTCGGCACCCGGCACACGACCCTGGGAAACGTTGCCCCCGCTCGTTGAGGTTACCGAAACGTAGAGCTCCTCACCAAGATCCTCTCGCACGTCATCGGCGACCTCGATCGCACCCGCCGCAATGCGTCGCACCGCAGCGTCCGTCCGCTCGAATGGCGTGCCCTCCGGCATCGTCACCGAGGCCGAGATGTTATTGCCCTCAATGACCGGAAAGAAAATGAATCGGACCTGGCCGTTCTGCAGCAGGCTGACGCAAAGGATGAAGAACGCCAGGGCGAGTCCCACCGTTGCATAGCGCCAGCGTGCGGCGAAAGCGACACCGGGCGCAACCAGGTCGTCGCGCACAGCGGTCACGAATGCTGCAACACGTGCCTGGACGGTTGCGATCAAGCCGCGAGACCACGGTCCACCGTGGCTCAAATGCGCGGGCAGAATACAGAAGGACTCCAGCATCGATATCAAGAGCACGCAAATGACAACGATCGGTATCGCGCGCGTGATATCGCCAAAGGTCCCACCGGTCACCAGCAGCGGTGCGAACGCTGCCACCGAGGTCAACACGCCGACCGTGACCGGCGCCATCACACCGTGCGCCCCGCGGTTGGCAGCGACGACGCCGGAATATCCGTGTTGCCGTTCCGCATCGATATTCTCGCCAATAACAATGGCGTCATCGACAACGAGGCCGAGCACGATGATCAGGCCGAACACCGAGATCATGGTAATGGTGACGCCCAGCGCGCCGAATAGCAGAAAACCACCCATGAACGCCGTCCCGATACCTGCACTGACCCAGACGGCCAGCTTCATATCCAGCATCAGTACGAGAAAGGTAAACACCAGTGCGAAGCCGAACAGCCCGTTTCTAAGCAGCAAATTGACGCGCTCTCGCAGGAGCTTGGTTTCGTCGCGAAACTCGACGAGCCTTGCTCCGGGCGGTGGCGTGTAGTCGGCAAGCCATGCATCAACAACAGTCTTGACCTTGTGTACGTCTTCAGCTTCGGCGCGTTTCACATCGATGAAGACCGCCGGCTCGCCGTTATACAGATTGATGAGCTGTTCGCGAACAAAGCCGTCGCGTATCTCGGCGACGTCGGCAAGCGTAACGGCCGATCCGTCGGGGAGCGTGCGCACGAGGATCGACTCGAACTCCGCTCCGGTCTGTCGTTTCTTGTTCGTTCGTAGCAGGATTTCGCCGGAATCGGAAACGATCGACCCGCCGGCCAGATCAAGCGAGGACTGGCGGACCGCATTGGCCACGTCATTGAACGTCAGGTCATAGCGCCGCAGCGTTACTTCGCTGACTTCAATTGACACTTCATAATCACGGTCGCCGCTAAGTGATACCAGTGACACGCCCGGTTGTGTCAGGAGATCGCGTTCGATGCGTTCCGCGATGCGCCGCAGAGCGAGCGGGCCAACGTCACCAACGACCGCCAGCGTGACGACGCCGCCCGTCGGTTTGGGCGCCACAACGACGGGTTTCTCGGCATTCTCCGGCGGAAAGTCGCTAGGCCGATCGACCGCCGATTCCACGTCGTCTTTTACGAGTTGCCGATCCACGAAGTCATTGGTTTCGATGGTCACAACACCGAGGTTTTCGGACGCCCGCGAAATAACCCGCTTGACGCCGTCAATGCCGAGCACAGCTTCCTCGACACGCCGCGTAATACTCTCTTCAACCTCGGCCGGCGTCGCGCCCGCAAACGGCACCGTTACGACAACCGTCCCCGGCGATATCGTTGGAAACACCTGTGACTGCATTCTGGACGCGGTAAGCACGCCACCGACGAGCAAGACAACCATCAGGAGATTCGCAGCGACCGGGTTCTGGATGAACCAGAGAACGGGGCCGCTCTTGACGTCGTGATGAGGTCCCGTCATCGTCGTTTCAGTCGGTTTGGATCTTTGCGGCGGCCACGCCGCTCGTCAGGCGCCCGGTCACGGGTAATCCGTCGCGAGCATTAGCCGGCGGAACGACTACCACACCATCGGCATCGTCGAAGACTCTGACAACGGCCAGCTCCCCCTCACGGCCGACGACATCGACTGTGCGGGACACGAGAAGCCCGTCGGCGACGACCCAAAGCTGATCGCGAGATGTCAGCGCGGCCGCTGGCAGGCGATACGCGTCCGGCGCGTCCGCACCATCGATCTGCACTTCCACGAATTCGCCGACGGTCAGTGCCGCCGGATTGTCGGTCGCCACGAAAAGCGTGCCGAGTCGGGTGCGCTCATCGAGCGCCGCCGCGACGCGCAGCAGCCGACCTGGTATTGCCGCGTCGGCTGCGTCCGGCGGAATAACGGTGACCGTCTGGCCATCGAGAGGGCCAATGAGCTTGCGCTCCTCAGCAGAGACCGGCACGGCAATTTCAATACTATCCACCGAAAACATCGTGCCCACGGCGGCGTTGCCGTTAACCACCTGACCGACGTCCAGCTGCGTATCGAGAATGCGCGCATCGAATGGCGCTCTTACCGTCGTGCGCGCCAGGGACAGCTCGGCCGTTTGGCGCGCCGCCTCGCCGCTCTTGATGCGCGCATTGGCGGCGGCAATCTGCGGTATCCGCGCAATGAGATCGGGGATCTTTCGATCCGGAAACTGGCTTTGCCAGATCTCGCGCTCAGCGGCGGCCTCGGCTTCGAGCCTGGCAAGATCGCTACGCGCCACCTCGATTTCGGCCAGCGTGCGTTCGACCGCGAGCCGGTAGTCAGACCGGTCAATCTGGAAAAGAACGTCGCGACTGGCGACACTGGCGCCCGACCGAAATGCGGACGAAACACTGACGACGCGTCCGGCAACCTGCGGGATTATGCTCGTTACCGTGCGCGCCTCGACAACGCCGTTCAATCGCACGGATGGCTGGTAAGGGGCAGCAATCGGAGTAACGATCGACACGGTCTGCTCACTCGCCGGCACGGACGGCCGCGGCGCCGGCGAGTCCGGGCGCAAACTGATCGAGAACAGCAGCGCCAGGCCGACGATGCCGACGACGAAGGCGAGCTGTAGCGCTCCTGCATGGCGCTCAACAAAACGGGTCATATTCTGTTCGAAAACAAACCTCGGGTTATTGATGATCCCCGAAAACCGCCCGCATGTCTGTATCGACTTGTAACTCCCCGTTTGCCGGCAGTATCGCTACCGCCTTACAGCCAAGGAACGGCGGACGTTCCTGACACTCGGGATCAGGCAACGACCCCGAACAGACGCCCTACGGCAGCCGTTAATGCCATCGCAAGCGCGCCCCAGAAAAGCACGCGTCCCGCGCCGACATGCACCGGGGCACCGCCGGCACGAGCTGCCAGACCGCCAAGCATTGCAAGAAAGCCGAGCGAGGAAGCCGCAACCGCGACAATGAGTTTTGGCCCTGCTACGGCCCACGCCACGACCAGCGGCAACGCGGCTCCTATCGTGAATGTCGCCGCCGACGACAGCGCGGCCTGCACCGGCTGCGCGCTGGTGATCTCGGAGATACCGATTTCGTCGCGCGCATGGGCGCCGAGCGCATCGTGATCCATGAGTTGTTCGGCAACCTGCAGCGCCAGTGCCGGTTCTACGCCGCGGGTTTCGTAAATCGCTGCAAGCTCGTCCATTTCGACGTCGTAGTTTTCCTCCAGCGACAGTCTTTCCATCTCGAGGTCCGCCATTTCCGTATCCGATTGTGAACGGACAGAAACGTATTCGCCGGCGGCCATCGACATCGCGCCGGCAACGAGGCCGGCAATACCAGCGAGAAGAACGTTCTCGTGACTCGCGCTGGCAGCCGCGACACCGATGATGAGGCTGGCGGTGGAAACGATGCCGTCGTTGGCGCCGAGCACGGCGGCGCGCAACCAGCCGACTCTGTGGACTCGGTGTAATTCGTGGTGACTCATGGCTTGCCTTTACGGGATGAACAGGGTTATTCGTGCGCATGGTCGTGGAATCGATCCGCAGACGCAACTGTTGCCGAAAAGCAGGCCCGGGCGCACCTCGATATCGCCGGCGTAGACCATACAAATCAGGCATTGCCGACCGTTCCGGCAGGCTTTTCAGGGTAGGGTTTGCGTTTGCTCGACGAGTACGTCCGTCAGCACCACGAGTAGGCGTTAGGCCCCGGTTTTGCTACCATGCCAGCGGTAGCACCAATTGCCTGCGTTGGGCCAAACCGGGGTCCCCCATGAGCAATATGACTTTGAAGATCAACGGGCAATCCGTATCGATCGATATCCCATCCGACATGCCACTCCTGTGGGCACTGCGAGACAAGCTGAACCTGGTCGGCACGAAGTACAGCTGCGGCGTAGGCGTTTGCGGCTCCTGCACCGTCCTGGTCAATGGTATGCCGATGCGATCCTGCGTAATGCCGGCAACCAGCATGGCGGGCATGGAAATCACGACGATCGAGGGCCTCGATCCGGCCGGTGAGCACCCAGTCCAGAAAGCGTGGAATGATGAGGATGTTCCGCAGTGCGGCTATTGCCAGTCCGGACAGATCCTGACCGCGACTGCCCTGCTTCGGCAGAATCCGAACCCGAGTGACGATGACATCGACAGTGCCATGTCGGGAGTCTTGTGCCGCTGCGGTACCTACCACCGTATCCGCAAGGCCATAAAGCGTGCTGCAGAATACGCTGCAGAGACAGGAGGTGAATCATGAAGCCTGTCAAACAAACCGTCGCCATGGATCGACGGTCTTTCCTGAAAGTTTCGCTGCTCGCCTCAGGCGCCCTGGTAATCGGCTGCGGTCGTTTCGATTCCGCCACGGCGAATGAACTTGAAGACGGTACCTGGATACCGAATTTGTATGTGCGCATCGATACGGACGGCAACATCACGATCGTCAGCAAGAACCCCGAAGCCGGACAAGGCGTCAAGACCGCTTTTCCGATGGTCGTAGCAGAGTGCCTGAACGTCGACTGGAAAACCGTGTCGGTCGAACAGGCGCCACTCGACGATCGCTACGGACGCCAGGCTATCGGCGGCAGCCGGGGCACACCGGACGGCTGGGATGACCTGCGCGTGGCAGGCACCGCGGCATGTCAGCTGCTGGTATCCGCGGCTGCCGAAGAATGGGGCGTGTCTGTCGACACCTGTAAAGCCGAGAGCGGGTTCGTCGTACACGAGGCATCCGGGCGGTCAGCGCGATACGAGACACTGCTGGAGACAGCGGCGAGCTTGCCGGTACCCGATGTTGGCGAGCTGCAACTCAAGAGTCGGCCTGCTGATTTCTCTTTGCTCGGGACATTCGTACCGGGCGTGGACAACCACAAGATCGTCACCGGGCAACCGTTGTTTGGCTGTGACACTCGCCTCGACGGCATGCTTTATGCCGTCTATGCCAAGTGCCCGGTTTTTGAGGGCAAAGTCCGCAGTGCCAACGTGGACGAGATTCGCAAGCTGCCCGGCGTTACACACGCTTTCGTTGTGGAAGGTACTGACGACTTGCGAGGTCTCAGGTCGGGTGTGGCCATCGTGGCTGAAACCTGGTGGCAAGCGAATTCGGCACGCAAGCGCCTGCACGTCGATTGGGATACAAATCATGCGGCCTCGTCGGCTGACTACGAAAAGCGCGCCGAGTTGCTGCGGGCAGAAAGCGGCGAAACCCAGGGATCTGCAGGTGATGTCGACAAAGCTATGGGCGGCGCAAGCCAAATCGTTGAGGCGAGTTATTACTACCCATTTGTCAGCCATGCCAACATGGAACCACAGAACTGTACGGCACTTTACAGGGAGTCGGGCCAACTCGAACTCTGGGCGCCAACCCAAAACCCGAAGGGCGGACGTCGGTTAATCTCGAGAACGCTCGGCATTCCTGAGGATCGGATTCACGTCAACCTTATGCGTATCGGCGGCGGCTTCGGCCGTCGTCTGCGAAACGAATTCATGGCAGAGGTGGCGTGGATTGCCCGTGAAATTCGGCGGCCCGTCCAACTTCAGTGGACTCGTGAAGACGACATCCGGCACGACTATTATCGTCCGGCCGCCTGGCATGACTTCAAGGCGGGGCTCGACAGCGATGGCCGGATGATCGCATTCGACCACCACTTCATTACCTTTGGCGTCGATGGCGAGACGGTCAGCGGTGCGGATCTTTCTCCGCAACACTACCCGGCAGGACTGGTACCGAATTTCCGCTTGCGCCGGTCACTTATCGAAACGAATGCGCCGACGGGCCCCTGGCGTTCGCCCGGCCATTCAGCCTATGGCTGGGCCTACCAAAGCTTCTTCGACGAAGTAGCACTGGCAGCGGGCCGTGACCCGTTCGAGTTCCGGCTGGACTTGCTCTCCAGGTCTTTCGGCAAGACGCAAATTGATCGCCAGCGCGCCAGCGATGTGCTGAAACTGGCTGCGAAAAAAGCTGGGTGGGGTTCACGTGAAGTGGGTGACAATCGCGGACTGGGCATCGCGTTCCATTATGATCATGGTGCTTATGTGGCGTATGTCGCCGAAGTCTTCGCGGATGGATCGTTAATTAACGTAGACAAAGTGTTCGCCGTCGTCGACTGTGGGCCTGTCATCAACCTGAGCGGTGCGAAGAATCAGGTTGAAGGCGGCTTTGTGGACGCACTGAGCACGGCGAACCTTGAAATAACGTTCGCCAATGGTGCAGCTCAACAAAGCAACTTCACCGACTACGAGTTGTTGCGCATCGGCCAGGCGCCCGACATCGAGTGTCACTTCATCCAGAGTGACAACTCGCCATCCGGTCTCGGTGAACCGCCATTGGCGCCCGCAGCCCCGGCCGTATGCAACGCTATATTCGCTGCCACCGGAACGCGGGTGCGTAAGCTGCCGTTCAGTCGGTCGGGAATATCATTGTAAGTCCTGCACGCTAGTAGCCAAGCGCCGGATTCACAACATTCAACAACGCGTCTCCAGCCGCAAACCGCTTCAGGTTTTCCTTGAACAAGATCAGATGCCGGGCCCGGTTGCTGTCACGGCCCGCAACATGGGGCGTGATGATGACGTTATCCATTTGCCAGAGCAGGTGATCAGCCGGCAATGGCTCAGGATCCGTCACATCGAGGCCGGCGCCGGCAAGCTGACCGCTTTCCAGGGCCGCGACAAGATCCTTTGTGACGACAGTTGGGCCCCGACCGACATTGATCAGGAAGGCGCCCGTTTTTGCCGCGCTGAAGAACTCCGCATCGAGCAATCCCCTCGTTTCCGGGGTCAGCGGCAGCGCATTGACGATGAAGTCTGCCTCGGCGGCCAGCTCGAGAAGCTCATCGGACAGGCCAACATAGGCAACAAAGTCCGGGCCCTCTCGCGAGCTCCGGCGAGTTCCAATGACCCTCATGTCGAGCGCTGCAGCTCGACGCGCAGCTTCCGTGCCGATACCCCCCAAGCCTATGACAAGCATGGTCTTACCCGCCACGGACATCATGCCTTTGGGGATGTCGGCTCGTCGTTGCCATTCACCGGTTGGCATTTCACGGACGAAACGGGGTATTCCGCGCGCAAGACTCAGGGACAGCGCAACGATGTGTTCGCCTATTACCGGCGCCGACATTTTCTGCATGTTCGTCAACACCGCAGACCCGTTTGCGATTCTGTTCGCGCCGACACAACGATCAACGCCTGCACTAAAAACCTGCACCCAGACTGCATCCTCGGCCGCGTCAATAAGTTCTCCGTAGCACGAACCTGCAACAGCGTCCGCGCCCTTCAAATTGGCAATCGTCTCGGACTGGGACTGGGTCACAACCACCTCGATCCCCGGCAGCAAGGCCTCAAGCTCCTGCCGGGACAGGCCAATGTCCGGCATCACAATCTTTTTCGGTTCGCGCCAGCCGCGCATATCTCTTAGCGCGACGCTGCCCTCCTGAACGCCCGTCTGCTCTATCAGTTCGGCGATATTCGATTGAGCAAGTACCGGACAGGCGAGTATTAACCCGACTGTCATTACGATTTTGCGACTCAGTAATACGTGCATGTCTGCCCCCCCTGTTCTGCTGATCGAGCTACCGAAGTGTCTTTATATCGATATGATCCATGTCATCGAATTCCTGATTCTCGCCGCCCATACCCCAGATGAACGTGTAGTTCCCTGTACCGGCAGCACAGTGCAGTGACCAGCTCGGCGATACGACAGCCTCGCCATTTCTCACGACCAGTGACCGCGTCTCATTCGGCTCACCCATGAAATGGAAAACATTGGACGACTCGTCGTGGTCAAAGTACACATATATTTCGGTGCGACGACGATGCGTATGCGGCGGCATCGTATTCCAGACGCTGCCGGGGGCGAGTTGCGTGAAGCCCATGACGATCTGGCAGGTATCAACAATGCCGGGCCGAATTGACTGATGGATGATCCGCTCGTTGCTCTCCTCCAGCGAACCAAGATCCATCCGCCTGGCGTCGGCCTGTCTCACCAGTTTGGTCGGATACGCAGCATGTGCGGGATAACTGAGGATGTAGTACTGCGCCGGGTTGTCCGTGGAATCACTGCGAAACTCGACGTCCTTGCTACCACGACCGATGTAGAGGCTATCGCGGTTGTTCACATCGAAGGTTTCGCCGTTCACCGTGACCTTGCCTGCACCACCAATGTTGATGGCGCCGATCTCGCGACGTTGCGCGAAGAAGTCGGAGGCTAGCTCCCTATGAACAGGCAACGTCGGCGAATCTCCCAGCGGTACTGCTGAACCGACGATGGCCCGATCGATATCCGTATAACAGAGAGTGACGTCCCCGGGTACGAACATGCCGCCGACCATGTACGACTCGCGCAACTCGCTGGTCGTCATTCGACGATAGCGGTCGCGATCGGCGGTAAACAAGAATTCCATTATTTCCTACTCCTGGTGTTATTAATTATTCGGTTGCGCTTCGTCCGACTAGAGGGTTGGCTATTCTTCATTGGCCGGTTTGCCGATGGTCGCGAGGATGCCACCGTCCACATAGACGATGTGCCCGTTGACAAAGTCAGACGCCCTGGAGGCAAGAAAGACGGCAGCTCCGGCAAGGTCTTCAGGGTCGCCCCAGCGTCCGGCCGGTGTCCGGTGAATAATGAAGTCGTTAAACGGGTGACCGTCGACTCGCAGTGGTTCGGTCTGCGAGGTCGCGATGTACCCTGGGCCAATACCGTTGAATTGTACGTTGTGCCTGGCCCACTCTGTGGCATGTTCCGCGTCAGCATTTTCAGGCCGCCCTTGGAGGCCGCGTAAGCAGACACCGTCTGCCCAGCTCGCTCATCATCGAGCACATGTTGATGATCTTGCCCCGCTTCCTGGCGACCATGCCTTTTGCCACGGCTTTGGCCATGATGAACTGCCCGGTCAGGTTCACATCCAGCACCTGGCGGAACTCGTCTGCCGACATTTCCAGGATCGGTATCCGTTTGATGATACCCGCATTGTTCACGAGGATGTCGATCGGTCCTGCTTCAGCTTCGATGACGGGGACAGTGCCGTTCGCAGCATCTTCATCCGTCACATCCAGATCATAGGTGTGAACGTCGATACCGTTCTTCGCATACGTCTCTTTGGCAGATCCCAGTTTGTTGGGAGAAGTACTGTTGACAATAATCTTCGCCCCGGCTTCAGCAAGTCCGGTGGCGATTGCCATTCCGATGCCATGGGTACCACCTGTGACCAAGGCGTTCTTACCAGTCAGATCAAAAAGCTTTGTGGACATTCTTTTCTCCAAGTGCAACTCGTTATTCGAGCACTTTGAGGCGCGATACTAGCGAGCCGCCGCCGCGATCTTCCGTGCCTCGATAGAGAGCCGCGTGATTTCTTCAAAGTGGCCATCTGCAATGACCTTTGCCGGCGTCAACCAGCTACCGCCAACCGCCCTTACATTGGGAACGGCCAGGAAGTCCGCGAGATTCTTGGCGGACACTCCGCCCGTCGGCACGAACCCGATCTCCGAGAAAACGGACGACAAAGCCTTGAGCATCGGAATGCCGCCGGCGATTCCCGCGGGGAAAAGTTTTAGTAGCCGCAGGCCATGATTGTACGCGCGCTGAACTTCACTCGCTGTTGCGACACCCGGCACCACGGGAACGCCCGCGGCCTGCGCAGTCTCAACCACGCCTTCGTCCCAGCCGGGCGATACGATGAAGCGGGATCCGGCTTCGATGGCCTGTTTGGCTTGTGACTCGTTCAGCACTGTTCCTGCGCCGGTCAAGGCGTTCGGAAATTTTCTCGCGACCTCTGCGATTGAGGGCAATCCGGCCTCGGTACGCAACGTAATCTCGAAGATTGGAATACCACCCTCGATCAGCGCTTCGGCCACAGGCACTGCATCGGCACTGCGTTGCAAGACGATGACCGGGACGACAGGAACCGCGTTTATCGTTTCCTCGAACGTCGCGCCGCTGAATCGAGATTTTTCGTTCATTATTGGGACACCTTTAGAAAATATATATGAAACTGTTCATCGACCACTCAACCACCTGGAGCCGGGCCTGTCGACTCTCTCGGCTCGAACCGTGGTGAGACCATTGTCTCTGCCGCATTTGCGGCATCGGTATCCCCATTGATCTGGGCCAGTAGTTTTTCCGTGGCAATTCGCGCAATGGCATTAGTCTGCCTGATTATCGTCGACAGCGACGGAACAACAAACGTGGAAAACGGTGTGCCGTCGAAGCCAACCAGGGAGAGGTCGTCCGGAATCTTGAGCCCGAGTTGATGTGCAACCTTGATGACCCCGAATGCCATTTCGTCGTTGGCTGCAAAAATTGCGGTAGGCCGGCGGTCGCGTGACAGGAGTTCATGGGCCGCCTTCGCGCCCGAGTCAAATGTGTACTCGCCACCTACCGTCATTTCGGGACGCAATTTGAGATCGTGGCTTGCGAGTGCCTGTACAAAGGCCTCGTGTCGCTTTTGCGAAGACAGGTTGTCCTTCGGCCCGGAAATATAGCCGAAATCTTCGTGTCCGAATTTCACCAGGTAGCGCGTCATGTCGGAAATGACGGACAAGTAGTCCGTGACGACAATTCTCGATGTTCCATCGCTGACTTCCGACGTGACCCGAACGAAGCGGCAGCCGGCCTTTTCGAGTTCCTCCCCAATGCCGGGAATATCCGAGACCGGAGGGAGAACGATGACGCCATCCAGGTTGGCTCGATTCACGAATCGCGTGATGTTCTCGACCAGCCGGTCATCCGAGTAGACGCACGCGTGAACCACCAACTCGTAACCCGGGTCCTCGACGATTCCCAGTATTCCTTTCTGAATGTCGTTGATGAACAGTGTCGGGAGATCGTAGACCAGGCCGATCAGGAACGAGCGCTTCGCCGCCAGGCCGCGCGCCTGGCGGTTGGGTACGAAATTGAGCTCTTCGATGGCGTTCTCGATTCTGGACCGCGTGGCCTCTTTGACCTTTGACGAGCCGTTGATGACGCGCGTAACGGTTCGTTTCGAGACGCCGGCAAGGGCGGCCACGTCATTGATTGTCGGGGCTTTAGTCATGATTGCCGTCAGCTGGTGGTCGCGAAGTTCCGCTCCACAATCAATCGATCAATCCGAAGAAACGCGGCAGGGCCTCGCTGAGCTCCGGCACGAAGGTGACGAGCATCAGGGCAACGAACATCGCCGCATACATGGGAATCATCGGGCGCACGATCTTGCTGATACTGGTCTTGGCAATCGCGCAACCGACAAACAGAATTCTCCCCACCGGCGGCGTGCACAAGCCGATGCAGAGGTTCAGTACCATCATGATGCCGAAGTGCAATGGCGACATACCGAGTTCAACGGCAACCGGCAGGAATATCGGCGTGAAGATCAGTACCGCTGGCGTCATATCCATGAAGATGCCTACCGACAGCAATACCAGGTTGATCAGCAACAGGATAACAATGGGATTGTCGCTGAGCGCCACCAGTGCGTTGGCAACAGTCGTCGGGATGTTCTCGTAAGCCAGTATCCAGGACATTGCCATCGAGGTACCAATCAGGAACATCACGATCGCCGTCGTTTCGGCCGACTTGAGCAGTATTGATTTCATCTCCGCCAGGCTGATTTCGCGGTAGATGAAAGTCGAAAGAATCCACGCATAGAGCACAGCGATCGCGCCGGCTTCTGTCGCCGTGAAGATGCCGGCACTTATTCCGCCGATAACCACGACGATCAGAAACAGGCTGGGCAACGCGGCGATCGTGCAGGGTCAACGAATATCTGATGCCCTTAGGCCAATCGCGACTTTTTGCCACGGCGCTAACTTCATATTTGATCCAGTAGCCTCCCTCATAGACGTAATTGAGACCATCCAGGTCCAACAACAATTGCAGCGCGTGATCTGCCCTCTTCATAAACAAGATATATCATTAGATGATATATTGTCCAATCTGCATTTGTAGTTGTTTCATCGAAAATAGGGCGCCAGAAAATAGGGGGACAGTGACCCTGGTTCCATTGGAATTAGGTGTGCGCCGTCATCACTAGTCGGACCAAACAGGCTGTTTGAATAAGAGAGACATTTGACTCATCGTCACCTTGAAGAGGAACGATGATGACAAAAAAGAAAGACAACGCCGAGAAGGCGATACGAGACATCCGCCGAGCGACCCGCCGGCGGTATTCGGCAGAAGAGAAGATCAGGATCGTGCTGGAAGGTCTGCGAGGCGAATCCAGCATTGCCGAGCTGTGCCGTAAAGAAGGCATCAACCAGAACCTGTATTAGCGCTGGTCGAAGGAGTTTCTGGAGGCTGGCAAGAAACGCCTGGCTGGGGACGCGGCCCGAGAGGCCAGCAGTGACGAGGTTAAGGAGCTGCGCAGCGAAGCAGCACAGCTCAAAGAAGCGCTGGCCGAGACCTTGCTCGAAAATCGCTTGCTGAAAAAAAGCACCTACGGGGCTGCGGGCGACGATACATGAGGTACTCGGCGTCCGAGAAGCGCGAGATCATCGATCTGGTTGAGCGCTCCTCACTGCCGGTGCGGCGAACGCTCGATCAGCTGGACATCCCGAAGTCGACCTTCTACGGCTGGTATGAGCGATACCGTGAGGGCGGCGATGAGGCCCTGGTGGACGGTCAGCCAAAGAGTGAGCGGACCTGGAACCGTATCCCGGACAAGGTCCGTGAGGCGATCCTCGAGCTGGCACTGGAAAAGCCGGAACTCTCGGCCCGGGAACTCGCTGTACGGTACACCGAGACGCAGCGCTACTTCGTCTCGGAGTCGAGTGTTTACCGGCTATTGAAGGCGCATGACCTGATCACCGGCCCGGCCTTCATCCTGATGAAGGCCGCCGACAGGTTCCAGCATCCAGCGACGGCACCGAACCAGCTGTGGCAGACCGACTTTACCTACCTGAAGGTAATGGGCTGGGGTTGGTTCTATCTCTCAACCGTACTGGACGATTACTCGCGCTACATCCTGGCCTGGAAGGTGTGCGATGGCATGGCAGCCAAAGACGTCAGCGACACGCTTGAGCTGGCGCTCAAGGCCAGCGGGCTGGACAGTGTCAATGTCCAGCAAAGACCGCGGCTGTTATCAGATAACGGGCCATCTTACGTCTCGGCGGAACTCAAGGACTGGCTCGACGAGCGCGGCATGGGTCACACCCGAGGCCGGCCCTATCGCCCGATGACGCAGGGCAAGATCGAGCGCTGGCATCGTTCGCTGAAAAACCAGGTGCTACTGGAAAACTACTACCTGCCGGGCGACCTGAAAGTCCGCATCGCTGAGTTCGTCGACTACTACAATACCGAGCGTTACCACGAGAGTCTCGACAACCTAACCCCGGAGGATGTCTATACCGGTCGGGGTCAGACGATCCTGAACCGAAGGAGGAAAATCAAACTGAAAACGATCAACGAGCGGCGTCGGCTATACTACAAAAAGAAAGCCGCCTGACAACGAACATGATGAGTCAGAAGTCTCTCTTAAATCAGGCCGCCTGAAGTCCAGAATCCCCTGACGACATACAGTCTAACCTCGTATCAGGTTTCTCATCTGCGGCGCATCAGCGCTATTCGGGAATACCGAACTCTCAATGACCGAACGTGGCACTTCAAGGTGATCGGCGAGTATTCCCTTGAACACGCTGCGCGTATCGGTGGTTGGCATCAGGTCGCGGCCTTCATAAAGATCGGATTTGCCGAGGCCTGGCCAGTCGGACAGGACACGGCCACCGTTGACGGCCCCACCGAGCAAGATGGCCGCGGTCGCTGTGCCATGATCGGTGCCGCGTGTCCCGTTGACGTGGACCGTACGCCCGAATTCGGTAACGACCGCGACGACGGTATCGGACCACATTGAACCAAGACTCTCCCGCAATGCGACAAGACCCGCGTCCAGCCCGGCCAGCCTGTTTGCAAGCGTACCGTTCGTGGTTCCCTGGTTGGCGTGAGTGTCCCAGCCGCCAGCCTCGAGAACCGCGATGCGTGGACCGTCTTCGGCCATCAGGAATCGACCTGTCGCCTGCATCATGGTCCGCACCTGTTCGGCATTCCTGTTGCGGTAGCGCATATCTGGCATGCCCGCCTCACTTCCGGCGATCTCCTGTGAATTGACCGCTTGAGCGAGCCGAGTCGCGAAAAACTCGTCCTCGGCATACAGGTCCTGCAAGCGACGAATCGTGCTCTCTTCGACATCGCGTAGTCTCGAGGGAGCCCAGCTGGTCACAGAATTCTCTCCCCGCAGAACTAATGGTGTGTTCACCGCCATGGCGATAGCAATCTCGTGGCCGAGGCTTCCGCCCAACGGTGCAAGCGCGCGATTTAGCCAACCGTCGCGCAGCAGTCCGACGTCGGACGCACCGTTTTCAAGTACGTCCTGGCCATCGAAATGCGATCGCTCCCGATACGGGCTTGCGACTGCATGCACGATAAGCGCCTGGTCCTTATTGAATTCCTCGTGCACGCCAGCCAGCGAAGGGTGCAAACCGAACATGCCGTCGAGCTTCAGTGATCCACCTTCCTTGCCCGGAGCAGGAATCGCCAGCTCACCGCGAATCTTGCGATAGTCATCGTCGCCGTAGGGTGAGGCGATCGCCAGCCCATCCGCGGCGCCACGCAGGATGACGAGAACGAATCGAGTATCTGTCGCCGCTTTCGCAAATGCGAGCGCCGGCAGTGTCGCCGCGACTGTTCCGAGACCGGCGGCCCTGAGTACGTCCCTTCTCGTAGTCATGCTTATCTCCGTTGAAACTCGGGCGAGGCCAGCAGCAACGTTAGTCCCTGTACGCTGCTCTCCGCGCGAGCGATCGACTTGCGTGTCGTTGCGCTCATTGCCGATCCCAGCACCGCATCGCCCAGCTCTTCGGGTCGGGCTCGGGACCCGATGGCCCGCGCGACCGTGTTGCACCATTCGATACGCTTGTAAAGGCCGTCCGCCCCGCCCCACTGTTCGGCCGTGTCGGGCCAGCCTTCCGGTGAACCCGGACGAAACGGCGTCTGCGCCATCGTATCCAGCGCACTTATGACGAATCGCGTTTTGTCCGGAACGTGGTCAAACGCCCTAAATGCCGAAATAACAAAGTCGTGCGGTGTCTTGTACTTCGTGTGAATTTCACGCCACGGTTCATCGGCCTGGACCAGCGCCGTGTACACGGCAGTAAGGTCACCGCCAGTCTCAAGATAGGCACGTGCGAGCTTATCGACGAGCTGCGCAGGCGGCTCGTCTGCGACAAAATGCCGCGCCAGCTTGGTGGCGAGGAATCGTGCCGTCGCCGGGTGTAGTGCAAGGTCGCGAAGCACCGCTTCGCCCTGGTCGACGCCCTTCTGCGCGTAGCGCTTGCCGAGCAGTGTCTGCGCGCCCGGTTCGTGAATGATCTCGCGAAATTCGAACCGGCCCGGATCACCCTCTGCGAAACGGCCCGTGTCGCTCGCGCCGCCAACCGACCAGCCCGTTATGACCTTGGCAAACGTCGTTACATCCTGTTGCGTATAACCACCGTCGACGCCCAGCGTATGCAGCTCCAGAATTTCGCGAGCCAGGTTTTCATTGAGCCCGAGGTCGCGCTTCTTGTTGCGTCGGTTCGCGCGCCGCGCCAACGCCGAATCGGGCCCGGCCGAGCGCTGATTGTCGAGAAAGAGAATCATCGCAGGGTGCTGTTCGACCGCGATCAACATGTCGCCAAAGTTGCCAGCCACGTTGGGCCTGATCGCCTCGTTTTCGAACAGGCCAGCAATTGTCGGAAGTGGCTGCTTGTCGGCCGATATCGCGAAATGATTCGACCAGAAATGCACTAACCGCTCATGGAACGGGTGATTCGTCGCTGCCGCGGTCCTGTAACGGGCTGAAATCTGCCTGGAATAATGGGCACGTGCGGTCTTGCCGTAATTCCTGACCTGGTCCGCAGACGGGTCGTCGCTGGCGGCGCGCTTGAGCTCACGCTCGGCACGACGCAGATCCCGAATCTCGATGAGAACTGTTGACGAATGGGGCAGCTTCCTGATGTCCTTCGGCGTTCTAGATGGCCCCTGTAGCTGGTCGAGCAGCCACGACTGCGGATTTCGATCAACGATGTCGAAGTCTCCGGGCCTCGCGCCCAGACCGAAGCGATTTGCAGCGATGACCGTCGTGTTCTTCATTGGGATGCCGTTCAGGGTCGCAGATCCATTGTATAACGATCGAACCTGTTATTGGTTGACCCGACGGGGCTTACGGCCGGCCGTTTTCGATCGCTGCCTTGATGTCGTAACCGGCACGCTGCCCCGGATACGCCCGGATAATTCTTTCGGCGAGCTCCAGCGCTTCGGCAAAGCGATCGCGCCTGTAGAGAAAATCGGCCATCGCATACAGATAATCGAAGTTTTCCGGCTCCAGGCCCAGGGCGCTGCGCAGTGCGGCCTCGGCCTCTTCGTCTCTCATTAGCTGGGCGAGTAACAGGCCGTAGTTGTACTGGACCCGCGCCCGGTCCGGCATTGCGGCAGCCGACCGTCCGAGGTATTCCAGGCCCTCGTCTGCCTTGCCCACGCCCACCAGCAGCAAAGCCAGGGAATACGCCGTATCGTGTTGCTCCGGGTACTCGGCAAGAATCTCCCGCAACAACCCCTCGGCTTCCTCATCGTTACCCTGCCGGCTTAGCAGTATCGCCAGGTTCTGTTTGGCTGGGAAAAACAAGTCATCGACGTCGAGTGCCATTCGATAGTAGCGCTCCGCCAGCTCGAGCTCTCCCTGTCCCGCATAGAGATTCGCGAGATTCATCCCGGAAGCCGCGAAATCCAGGCTGCGCTCAGTAGCGGCAATGTACTCCGCCAGTTCCTTTTCGAGCGCAGGTCGTTCATGCGGCTTGAGAAGTTCGCGTCCAACATTGGCAAGGGCAGCAGCAGCCGCGATGCGCACGCCGCGTACCGGATCGAACAACAACGGTCCCAGCGACCCGGCAAGGTGTTCCGGTGATTGTCCCGCAAACGTTCGCACTGCTGTCAGGCGAATCAATGCCTCGTCATCGGCGAGCGCCTGCCGCAGCACGTGGCTCGTGCGCTCTCCCGGAAAGGCCTGCAACTCGCTTAATGCCGTGGCACGTACGATGAGCGGATACAGATCATTGGCGATGAGTGCGTGCAGACCATCCTGTGCCTCCGGGTTCCCGCTGCGGGCCGCCGCAAACACCGTGCCGAAGTGTGGCTTGCGGCTCGTGCCGTACCAATTCGTGTAAGCATCGGCAGACCACTCCGCAGTCTGATCGTCATGGCAGCCGCTTTGGCCGCAAGCATTCGGAACGCCGATCTCGAGCGTCAGGTCGGGTCTCGGAACACGCAGACTGTGATCAGCGCGATCGTCAACCACCATGTAGGTCCGCTCAGGCATGTGGCACTTGATGCAGGCGGCACCATCACTGGGTTCGCCATCGACGACTTTCTGGTGAAAGTGGTGCTCGTAACTGTCGTACGTGTCGTCAACGTGGCATTGCAGGCAAAGTTTGTTTCCCTGCTCGTGCAGCTCGAGGCTGTGCACGTTGTGGCAATCGTCGCAACGAACGTCATTTGCATACATCTTGCTTTGCAGGAACGAGCCCCAGACATAAACCTCATCGAGAATCTGTCCGTCGGCGTGATAAAGAGCCTCGCTCAATAGTGAAGGCTCCAGGCTCTCGTGCATAGTGGGCTGGGCGTGATCGTAATCACCTATCTCGCTGCGTCGTGAGTGGCAAGCGGCACAGAGATCGACCAACTCGCGATTGTCGATATTGCTGGTTCTGACCGTGAGTGCGTAGTTGTCGATCTCCGGGCGACCCATCGGGTCAAGCTGTGCCCAGTCGACATGAGTCGACCCGGGCCCGTGGCAGGCTTCGCAGTTGACGTCGATGTCGGACCACTCGGTGTTGTAAGTGTTGTTCGTTGCGTCGAAATTCTTGCGCAGGTTGGTTGAATGGCATTCCGCGCACATACCATTCCAGTTTTGCGCGTTGCGCGTCCAGTGCAGCCAGTCGCCGGGCGCAACAATCTCGTCGGCATTCTCGCCCATGGAGAACCAGCGCCCACGCTCGGTATCCCAGGCCAACGACAAAACCTGCAGCCGCCCGCCCGGGAATGGCACGAGGTATTGCTGTAACGGCTCGACACCGAATGTATACAGAATCTCGAACTCGGCCAGCTCGCCATCGGGACCTTCGGTATTGACAAAGAACCTCTTTTCTTTGCGATAGAACCGCGACGTGACGCCGCCGAAAGTCAACTC
>Ga0224508_10001566_pt1 | contig 20426 bp, 19 predicted proteins | sample SF_Jan12_sed_USG_4_FD_170157 | JGI IMG/M metagenome (GOLD analysis project Ga0224508, IMG submission 170157) | Sediment microbial communities from San Francisco Bay, California, United States - SF_Jan12_sed_USGS_21 | ecosystem: Environmental > Aquatic > Marine > Sediment | place: USA... | reverse complement strand
GCCGCCCGTGCGGAACACGATAAGCGCCACGGCAAAGACTACGTTTACGAGGCGTTGCTCGGCGATCGGGCTCCGCCACTCGACTACCGTAACTAGTGTTTAGAAGCCGAGAGATCGATAAAGGCTTCCTGGAGACGCAAGTCTGCAGCCTGCAAAGATTGCCGATGCCGACTGAGCCAATCTGACTGCGCGTGTAACGAATCCCGATGACCGGCGAGCATTCTGTCGACTTCAGCAGGTTGCGGCCCGCCCCGCCCCTTGCGATTTTGCACCATCGCTACAGGGTCCATGGCAGCACGAATTAAATCTACGGCGACGGGTAACTTTTCCCCGATCGCATCACGATAAACTTTGCGCAGCTCGCGATCTGTCAGTTCCAGCGGACGTTTGCCGTGCTCCCGACCGTATTGCGTCAGTTCGGAGGCATAATGATGTGCCGTTCGAAATGGCACATCTGCCTCGCGCAACAACACATCGGCGACTTCGGTCATGGTTGAGTATTCGTTGTTGATTTCCGCGAGGGCCCGCTCCGGGCTGACTCGCAGCCGTTGCAGCACTCCGGAAAAACTCTCATACATTCTAATCGCGGTCTCCGCCTGCTCTATTGATGGCGCGAGCTGACGATAATCGTTCATGCCGGTGTTTGTATTGTGTGCATTGAGGCTGATGGCCTGTGCATCGGAGAGCACTCGCGTCGCCATATGCTGCTCACATCGGTGACGCTGCGATCAAGCAAAAACCATGGCATCGGGCTGTGGTACTGCGTGTGTATGTTCTGCACAAATTGCCCGATCGATACTGCTGATTGGGCTAGCACATTCGCTAATTCAATACGGACATCCGATGAGGAAACCAGATTGGCATCGTAAGAGTTCTCAACCGGCGCCGAAAAACCAAGTAGCTGCGCCAGTCGTTCCCGATCCAAGTTAAACCCCGAAGTGCCCAATGCCGCAGCACCGAGTGGGCTCAGATTGAGCCGTGCGTAGGCTTCTGCCAACCGCTGCGCATCGCGATCCATAGAGGCCGAAAATGCCAGCGCATAATGACCGATAGACACAGGTTGTGCCTGTACACCGTGGGTATAGGCCGGAATGACGGTGTCGGCATGAGTCTCAACAAAATCGAGTAACACGGCGCGAGTCGCGAGCAGACTTTCATACGAGCGAAGCAGCTGGTCGCGCAACAGCATCCGGCGGACGGTACCATGCAGATCCTGCCGGCTGCGTCCGGTATGGATGCGCGAAGCTTCGGCCCCGGCGATCTCCAGCAAGCGCGCCTCGAAGTCGAGGTAGTTGCTAGAACGCTTGGCACCTGGCTGATCTTGCTCCGCGATAACCTGGGTCACGCCACGTGCAATCTCGCCGGCAAGATCCTTAGGCACCAGATCGGTCTCGACCAGCATCACCAGTGAGGCTTTGTTAGCTTCACCGAGGTAACAGAAAAAATCACAACTCTGCTCCGTCGCTGCCTGCACCGTACTTGCCATCAAAAGACATATCAGAAATGACTTGTGCAACGATCGGTCCTCGATAACTAGTGCCCTACAGCCAGGGCACCGGGGCGCCTCGGGTCGGCGCTACCGTACAGGAAGCTGTCACGCACGACGATGGACTGTGTGCTTCCCATGGTTTGTTGTACTCCGACGTCATGTCCTCGTTCACGAAGTAACGCGATGGTATCAACGCCGATTCCCGGCTCCACGCCAAGAGCCGAAGTGCGCCAACCTTGGTAAATACGCGGCACTTGGGTGGCCTCGGCAATGTTCATTCCGTGATCGATGACGTTTACGATTAGCTGCAGCAATACATTGATAATACGGCTACCACCTGGTGTTCCGGTGACGAGCAACAACTCATCGTCTGGATCCAGCACAATCGTCGGAGTCATGGTCGAAACCATGCGTTTCCCGGGCGCCGGTGCATTGGCGTGATCGGGTTCACGGTGACTGAAGTTTCTCATCTGGTTGTCCAGCAGAATTCCGGTTCCAGGTATCGCCATGCCTGAACCAAAGGAATAACCAAGCGTGTAGGTGTTGGCGACCGCGTTGCCATAGCGATCCACGATGGAAAAATGCGTTGTATCCCGACTTTCAAGCTTCAGAGCATCGGCCGGCTCGATAGCGCTCACCGGTGTCGCCTTTGCCAAATCGATATTGCCGGCTATTTCGCGTGCGAATGCGCGATTTGTAAAACCTGTGATGGGCACATCAACGAAATCAGGATCACCGATACCCACACGGCGATTAGCTGCGGAACGTTTCATCACTTCGGCCAGCAAATGCAGGCTATCAGCGCTGGCGGCAGGCAATTGTCCAACCGGGAAATGCTCGAGCACGTGCAGCATTTGAACCAGCGTGACGCCACCACCGCTGACCGGTGGTGCGGCAATAATCTGGTTGCCCCGATAACGCCCGATCACCGGTGGTCGCTCGCGCACACGATATTGTTGTAAATCGTCTGCACTGATGATGCCGCCTGTGTCCGCCAGATAATCGAGGATGCGCTCGGTAATTTTACCGCGATAAAACGCATCTGCCCCGCCATCACGAATAGCCCGCAAGGACCAGGCCAGATCGGACTGGATCAGCAATTCACCGGGTTGATAAGTGGAGCCATCCGCCTTGAGATATGCCGCAGCACTACCCGGATATCGCGACAGAACATCGCGGGCCTGGGCCAGGGCAAATGCAAGATCGTCGCTCACCACTATTCCTTTAGTCGCCAGCTCTAACGCCGGTTCAAGCAACTCGGCCCACGGCAAGGTACCAAAACGCTGCCAGGCCTCATAAAGTCCGGCAACTGTTCCGGGCACGGCCGGCGCCATCGCTCCAAAAGTCATCAGCTGCCAGTCGATGCTGCCGTCTGGTTTTCGATACAGACTCGGTTCGAAAGCCAGCGGTGCTGCAGAACGAAAATCCAGCGCGACAGTTTTGCCACTTTCCGCCAGATGCACCAGCATAAACCCACTGCCACCGAGGTTTCCGGCCCGTGGCAAAGTGACTGCGAGCGCGAACCCTGTCGCAACAGCCGCGTCGACTGCGTTACCCCCGGCAAGCAGAATCTGATGGCCGATCTCGCTGGCAATTGCGTTTTGCGAGACCACCATCGCTTCCCGGCCGATGACCGGATGGTGAATCCAGTCGGACCGAATGATCGCGCCGCTGCTGCGCGCCGCTTCTGGCGCCGGTACAACAGCAACCGTCGTCGGCGCTGCTACGCAACCGGCGAACAGGACCAGCAGCATGCCCAACAAGACACTACTCAAGCTGTCCAATCGAGTTCTCATCGAATCGCCACCGCAACACCTGCATTCGGCCGGCGCGGATCCGCGGAACCCTGATAACGCAGACCGTCGAAAATAATGGCCTGCACACTGCCCATCGTGTTGGTGCGTGCAACGTTGTGGCCATAGGATTCGAGCAAGCTCACTGTGTCAGGACTAACCCCGGATTCGTAAATCAGTTTGTCTGGATACCATTGGTGATGAATACGCGGTGCATGGTTCGCCACAGCGACATTCATCTCAAACTCCAGCACATTGACGATGTGTTGCAGGACAGTGGTGATGATACGGCTGCCACCCGGACTACCCGTTACCAGGTACGGTTTTCCTTCGCGTAGCACAATCGTTGGCGTCATGGCGCTTAAGGGTCGTTTACCGGCTTGCACAGCATTCGCTTCCTTGCCCAGCAAACCGAACGCGTTGGCAACACCTGGTTTGGCGGAGAAATCGTCCATTTCATTATTCAGAAGAAAACCTGCACCGGGCACGCTCACACCCGAACCAAATGAAAAATTTAAGGTATAAGTCACGGCGACTGCATTGCCCTCGGCATCGATAACCGAATAATGCGTCGTGTCCTCGCTTTCCGGTGCCGGTAACCGCCCCGGTGCGATTTCTGTTGAGGGCCGCGCTTTGCGTGGTTTGATCTTCGCGGCAATTTCACTGGCGTAGCGCTTGTCAGTCAGCCAGTTGACCGGGACCGGATAAAAATCGGGGTCTCCGAGATATTCGCTGCGATCGGCATACGCGTATTTCATGGCTTCGGCCATGATGTGTAGTGACTCTGCAGAATTCGCACCGAGTTCGTCCAATGGAAAGTACTCCAGCACATTGAGTATCTGGATTAGATGTATGCCACCCGAGCTCGGTGGCGGCATCGACAACACACGATAGCCATTGTACGTCCCGCTGACCGGTAGACGTTCGACGACGCGATAGTTGTCCAGATCAGTCATCGTAATGAGTCCGTCGCCGCGTTGCATTTCTGCCACGATAAGTTTTGCCACATTGCCGCGATAAAACCCGTCGGCGCCATTGGCGGCAATCTGCTGCAATGTAAGGGCAAGGTCCGGTAGACGGAATTGCTCCCCCGCCTGATATGGCGTTTTGTCCGCATGAAAAAACAACGATTCGGTATAGGGATGACGCCGCAGACGCTCTTCGCGCCTGACTATTGCAGACGCGGTGTCATAGCCCAATTCGAATCCTTCTTCAGCAAGTTTTATCGCCGGCGCCATAACCGTTGCCAGGGGTAACGTGCCGTAACGATTCAATGCATGCACTAGGCCTGCAACCGTGCCGGGCACACCGGATGCGCGGTGACTGTAACGAATGGCCTCCCGGTCTACTTCCCCAGCATCGTCAAGATAGATGTCCCGATGAGCTGCCGCCGGTGCCATTTCACGAAAGTCGACCGCAACTGACACGTCGCCGTCAGCAGTATGAATCATCATGAATCCACCCCCGCCGAGATTGCCGGCGCGTGGTAGCACGACCGCGAGTGCAAAACCGACAGCGACCGCTGCATCGACTGCATTGCCACCGGATTCGAGCACCTGTGCGCCGACATGGCTTGCAATGCCTCGCTGGGAAACGACCATGCCGCGATAACCGACCACCGGATGGTGGACGCTGTCGTAGCGAAGGATCGGTTGTGCGGGAGTTGTTCGTGTTGTCGTCTGGGCGAGGGCTGTTGTGCACCACAACAAGACGCTTGCCGCGACAAGAATACGCTTTTGAATAGGGTTTAGGAGCATCGCTTTAGACCTGTCGCGCCTGTGATTGACACCGTTGTCGGCTACTGTATAACCGACATCTAATTAGAACAAGAATGAACAGTCATCAACGAAATGGGGAATTGGCATGTTTAGACTAACAGTCATTGTCGTCACGGCAAATATCGTGCTGGCGCTGGTTTCTGCCAACGCTGAAGAAGCACCGGCCAAAGTCGAAGAAGTCATCACAACCGGCACTCAGATCAAAGGCGCGAGGATTTCTGACGCGCTGGCCGTAACGGTCATCAGCTCCGAGGACATCGAGGTCCTCGGCATTGAATCGGGAGACGAGTTACTCGACTCGATCCCCGAAATGGGCCAGAACAACTTCACCGAGACCGATACGGCAGGCGGCGTCAATGCCGCGCGCGGCGATGTCGGTGCGATCAATATGCGTAACCTGGGTACCGGCAACACGCTCGTACTCCTGAACGGCCGCCGCCTCGTCAACATGGCAACCTTCCAGACGGAGGTAGTCGGTGGCAGCTTCGTGCCCGTCAATTCGGTGAACTCTAATCACATTCCCGTTAGCGGCGTGAGCCGCGTCGAAATACTGCGAGACGGTGCGTCGGCGATTTACGGTGCCGATGCGGTCGCCGGTGTTGTCAACACCGTGCTCAAGAACGACTTTGAGGGTTTCAAAATAAATGCCCGCTACAGCGATTATGACAACCTGCCTCGCAACGACAACGCCATCTCGATGGAATGGGGCGACACCATCAACAATGGCGCAACCCATATTGGAATTACCGCAAGACACTACCGGCGCGATCGTGTGAACTCTCAGGACGATCCCAAATGGGCTGACTCCGATTTCAGACGGTTTTTCCCTGATTCATCCGAGTATTCAGAGGACTCCGGCAGCACCCAGTTCCGCAATAACAGCGCCAACTCGTTCTTTGGCCAGTTCGACATCGTCTCCCGCGTCAGTAGCGGCAGCAGTCTGCGCCAAAATGAGTTGGTCGACGGCTCGGGGGAATTCGAGATCTATCCTATCGGCGATTCGCGTTGCACCAATACCGATCCCGACGCGACAGCACCCGTGTACGACCTCGGCTACGGCACCTGTTTGCACGAGGATGGGCAAGGAACGATTCGCTATAACCTCAATGACAATCGTGATCTGCTTTCGGAACTGGAGCGGACAACCGTCTACGGCTATTTCAACCATGAGATGGGCTCCGGGATGGAGAGTTTCGGCGACTTCTATTGGTATGACTCGGCGACCTCTCGTTTGAATGCGCCGTCAATCGATCTTTCATCCGTTCCGCTGAGGGTCGGCGCCGAAAATTACTGGAACCCCTTCGGCCCGGTCGGTTCGCCGAATCGCCTGCCCGATTCGATCGTCGGTCCTGACTTGCCGGCCGAAGGCCTCGAGCTGCGTATGGACTTCTACCGCTTCGCGGAGTTTCCTCGCATCGTCGACAATGACGGTGAAGCTTTTCGTTTCCTGTTTGGACTGCGCGGCACGGCAGGCGATTGGGACTGGGAGTCGGCGGTCGTGACGTCGGAAGCGACGCGTGACGACATTACGAGAAACCGCCTCTCGAACACACTTATTACGAATGCCTTGTTTGACCCCACGCCGTCGGCCTACAACCCGTTCAGCGGTGGCGTCGATACGAATATCGAGCAGGCCCTGATCGACGTCTTTCGCAAAGGCAAGTCGACACTGCGAATGTGGGACATCAAGTTCTCTAACCCGGAGATCTTCAGCATGCCTGCGGGCCCGGTCGGCTTCGTTACGGGCTACGAGCATCGCCGCGAAAGCTACAGAGACGATCGCGACCCGCGTCTCGACGGGACGATTAACTTTGTCGACTTCGAGGGCGACACCTTCCCGCTGACCTCGGACGTCGTCAACTCCAGCCCCACGCCGGACGGCGCCGGAAAACGCTCGACCAACTCGCTGTTTGCGGAATTGGCGCTGCCGTTACATGAGACTCTCGATGTACAGGTTGCCGGACGCTTCGAAGACTTTAACGATGTCGGTAACACAACGGTTGGCAAGGTCGCCTTTGGCTGGCGGCCGATTAATCAACTGCTGGTCCGCGGCTCATGGTCGCAGGCTTTCCGTGCGCCTAACCTGATTACGATCAACGAAGCCTTCATTGCCCGCACGAATACATTGGATGACTGGGTCTGTTTCTACGGCGAGGACAACGGTGGCCTCGACGAGGATTGCGACTATGGAATCCAGCGGCAGGCGACGGGCAGCAAGAGCCTGGTGGCGGAGGAATCGGACAACACGTCGATAGGCCTCGTCTTTGCGCCGACGGAAGACGTCACTTTTACGCTTGATTATTGGACGATTGAGAAGGACGGTACGATCGGCCTGTTTGGTGAGGAAAACCACATCCTCCATGACCTCGTCCTGCGACTGCAGGCGGGTACGGGCGACTGTAGCAACCCGAGCAGCCTGGGCAGCGCCAATGTTGTGCGTGAACCGCATGATGCATCCGATACCGACCTGGTGAACGCTTATATGGCCGCTGGATTGTGCCCGGTTGGCGATGTTGATTTTGTCACCGATCGCTACACCAATCTCGATACGCGGGAACTCAAGGGTTTCGATTTCGGTGCCTACTACGATTTCACCACCGATGCCGGCGACTTCGCGCTGCGCTACAACGGTTCGTTTTATACCAAGTTTGAGCAGACGGCTTCGACCGCGTTGACAACCGAGATACAACAGGCTCAGACAGCGGATCCGACGATTGTTTACCCACTCCAGGGTATCGGCGACCTGCTCGGCATTGATGGCAACCAGGAAGACCGCCATTCGGCCAGCGCCTCGTGGCGTGGGAACCGCTGGTCGGCCGCCCTGTCTGCTTACCATATCGGCAGCTTCAAGGACGTCCTGAGCAACGGAGATCTCTTTCCCATTCCGGCAATGACGACGTATAACCTGAAGGTTGACTACAGGTTCGACATTTCCGACATCAACACCCGCGTGCGCGTCGGCTTCAACAACATTTTCGATGAACGGGCGCCGCTCACGGACGACTCTTACGGATTCTTCAAGGACGCACACCGTGACTGGGGTCGCTACACCTACGTCGACCTCAGGATGAGCTTCTAGCACAACAGCACATGGGAGGGGGACTTTGCGCCCTCCACTCCTCCCGGCCGGCACCCTGACTATGACCAGATCACGCGCCCTGCTGATCGCTGCGACACTCCTGCTCGGCGCCTGCGAAACGGTACAGGATAAAAAACCTGTGCCGATAACCGCCGGGATTCCGCCTGATGTCGACGCGAGAATCGCGAAGATTCACGAGTCGTTTGTATTTGCAGACATGCACGCGCACCCCAGCAGATTTCATCGGGCGAATGTCGAAAAGATATCTGCGAAAGAAGTCGCGTTATACCGGTCCCGACACATGGACCTGGTTGTGGCCAACATAAGCAGCGACATGGCCTACCGCGGCAATTACTTTAACCGGGACGGCAGTAAAGTTGAAAAAGGTGAGTACAAACCGGCTCCGGGTGAAACATTCGCGCTGACCGCCGACCGGATGCAACGGCTACAGCTGACCTTCGACCAGGGAATTGCTGTCCATGCAGATCATCCGCAAACGGTAATGAAAACACGACGCGATGCGACGCTTGCCGTTATACCGGCGCTCGAAGGTGCCGATGCACTCGAAGGTGATATACAAAACCTTCACAAGCTGCACGACATGGGCTTGCGACTGATCCAGCTTGTGCATTTCCGGAACAATGAGCTCGGGCACATTCAGACTTTTCCATTTTCACCCGGTGGCCTGACGCCCTTTGGCAAAGAAGTGGTCCGTGTCGCAAACCGGCTCGGGCTGATCATCGATCTTGCCCACTGCAATACCGAGACGATCATGGACGTGCTGGCGCTGTCGAAAGATCCCGTTATTTTTAGTCACGGCGGATTGAAGGCCTTACTGGACCAGGATCGGGCGTTAAGCGATGACGAGGTTCGGGCGATTGCGGCCGGGGGTGGCATTGTCGGCATCTGGCCACACGGAAAATATATACCGAACGTTGCGGTGATGGTGGATTTCATCGAACACATCGTCGAAATCGCCGGTGCCGATCATGTTGGCATCGGTTCTGATTTACGTGGCATGTCGGCGTACGCCGACGGCTTTGCAAGAGAGGCCGAATTTCGTGCAATCGCGATGGAGTTGCTCAATCGTAGTCACAGCAACGAAGTCGTCGGCAAAATCATGGGTGGCAATTTTTATGAACTCTGGCAATCGGTTGCCGCCAACTAAAAACTGTGCCGCTGAACTAGTATTCTGCGAAAGTCTTTCCAGTGCGGGCCAGTTTTTCCAATAACGGCGCCGGTTCCCAATAACCGAAACGGTCATCTAGCGTGTTACGGAAATGACAGATCGTGTCGTAGACTTTTTTTATGCCAACGGTATCAGCATAAAACATCGGGCCACCGCGATACGGCGGAAAACCATAGCCATTGGTCCACACGATATCGATATCGCTGGCCCGCAACGCGATGCCTTCCTGCAGGATTCGGGCACCTTCGTTGATCAGTGGATAAATACAACGCGAGACGATTTCCTCGTCGCTGATATCGCGTTGCTCTATCCCTAGACGTGCGGCCTCCTCCCTGATCATGGCTCCCACAGCCAAATCCGGTGTCGGTGCGCGGCTACCAGGCTCGTATTTGTAAAAGCCGGCACTGGTTTTTTGTCCAAGACGGCCTTGCTCGACGAGTTTGTCAGCAATCAACCCAAAACGCTCATCATCTGGCATCCTGCCTGCGGCGCGGCGCTCTACGCGTATTTTTGCACCCACATCGATGCCTGCAAGATCATTCATGGTGAGCGGGCCCATGGGCATGCCAAAATCGAAAATGACTTTATCGATTTGCTCGATGCTGGCGCCCTCCAGCAACATAAGACCGGTTTCACGCCCATAGCCTTCGAGCATGCGATTGCCGATAAAGCCGTCACAGACACCGCTGACTACGCCGACTTTTTTGATCTTCTTTGCCAGCTTGATACAGGTATTGAGAACTTCTTTCGACGTTTGTTCGCCCCGGACTATTTCGAGCAGCCGCATAATATTTGCGGGACTGAAAAAATGCAGACCGATAACATCGTCAGGCCGTTCCGTGACCGCTGCGATTTCATCCACATCCAGCGTGGAAGTATTGGTCGCAAGTATCGCCCCCGGTTTGCAGACTCTGTCGAGTTTCCTGAATATCTCCTTTTTCAGATCCATATTCTCAAACACAGCTTCGATCACCAGATCGACATCATTAAGGTCGTCGTAATCTGTGACCGGCGTGTAAAGATTCATCATCTGTTCGAGTTGCTCTTCAGTCATGCGCCCTTTCTTGACACCGCGGGCATAGTTCTTGCGTACCTGCGCCAGACCGCGCTCGATCGCCTCAGCGTTCACTTCCACAACCTTTACCGGAATACCGATATTGGTGAAATTCATCGCAATACCGCCACCCATCGTGCCGGCACCGATGACCGCAATCTTTTTTATCTCTCTAACCGGTGTGTCGCGGGGTATGTCCGGAATTTTTGAGGCATGCCGTTCAGCAAAAAACAAATAGCGTTGGGCCGCTGATTCCGGCGATTGCATGCATTCGATAAACAACTCACGTTCCCGCGCCAGTCCTTGCTCGAACGGCAAGTTGGCCGCCTGCACGGCTTTGATAATCTGCTCTGGTGCAAAGTAACCACGGGCCTTTTTTGCAATCGACGCGCGGAATTGGTCGTAGAAATCTTCGTCCACTTCTGCTTCATCGGTATCCATCTCGCTGATCTTTCGCAATGGCGCCCGACTGGATAGCAAGTCGCGTGTGTACTCAATCGCATCGGCCAACAAATCACCGCTGGCTAACCGGTCGATAGTGCGCTGATCACAGGCAATTGATGCGGGCACCGGGTTACCCGAGACAATCATTGCCAATGCGGGCGCTATGCCGATCAACCGTGGCAGACGTTGCGTGCCGCCGGCACCCGGTAGCAAACCCAGTTTTACTTCCGGCAGACCGACCTTGGCAGACGGCACGGCAATCCGGTAATGACAACCCAGCGCCACTTCAAGACCACCACCCAGCGCTGTGCCATGTAATGCCGCGACAACCAGTTTTGACGAATTCTCCAAAGCGTTTACGACGGCGTTAAGACCGGGTTCCGCAATAGGCTTGCCAAATTCCGTAATATCCGCGCCGGCGATGAATGTGCGGCCAGCGCAGTTCAGTACGATAGCTTTGATGCTGTCATCGTTGTTGGCCTCAGCCAGTTTCTCTACGATGCCGGATCTGACGGCATGCGATATCGCATTGACCGGCGGATTGTCGACAGTGATGACACCGATCTCATCGTGACGGCTCAGGCTGACTGCGTTACTCATGACTTCCCCGATGTGTCGGCATGTTTCCCCAATTCCAGTTTTGCGATTTGCTGGCGGTGTACCTCGTCCGGACCGTCCGCCAATCTCAGTGTGCGTACCGCCGCCCAGGCATGTGACAGAAACGGATGCGACACACCACCACCGCCATAGGCCTGAATGGCGTCGTCAATAATCGCCAGCGCCTTCGTCGGTGCGACAACTTTGATCATGGCAATTTCGGTGCGCGCGGCTTTGTTGCCGACGGTATCCATCATATATGCCGCTTTTAAGGTCAGAAGCCGGCACATCTCGATATCGATGCGGGCATCTGCAATACGTTCGTGCCAAAGACTTTGCTCAGCAATAGGCTTGCCAAACGCTACGCGTGACAACAACCGGCCGCACATCAATTCCAATGCGCGCTCCGCGGCACCGATCGTACGCATGCAATGATGAATGCGGCCGGGTCCCAAACGTCCCTGGGCAATTTCAAAGCCGCGACCCTCGCCCAGCAGCATGTTCGAAACCGGCACGCGTACGTTTTCGAAAATGACTTCGGCGTGCCCCTCCGGTGCATCGTCAAAACCGAAAACCGGCAGGTGCCGTTTTATGCTGACGCCTGCCCTGTCGTGTTCAACCAGAATCATGGATTGCTGCTTGTAAGTACCGGCAGTGGGGTCGGTTTTGCCCATCAGGATAAACAGCTCGCATTGTTCGTTCATCGCATTCGATGTCCACCACTTGTGCCCATCGATGACGTATTCATCACCGTCGCGCTGGATGGAGCATTCGATATTGCGTGCATCCGATGAAGCAACGTCCGGCTCGGTCATTGCGAACGCTGAATTTATCTCGGCATTTAACAGTGGCACGAGCCAGCGTTGTTTTTGTTCTTCCGTGCCGTATTGCGCCAGTACTTCCATGTTGCCGGTATCCGGCGCGTTGCAGTTGAACACGTACGGCGCCAGGAAAAGGGAACGCCCCATGATCTCTGCCAGTGGCGCGTACTCGAGATTGGTGAGTCCCGCGCCGTAATCGGCGTCTGGGAGAAACAGGTTCCATAAACCCTCGGCGCGTGCCTTGGCTCGCAATTCGTCGATGACAGGCGGTGTTTGCCACCGGCTGGATGCGTCTTCTAATTGCTGCCGGCAAACGGCCTCGTTCGGATAGACGTGTTGGTCCATGAACGCTTCCAGGCGTTCGATAAATTCCTGCGTGCGGGTTGAATACTCAAATTGCATGGAGGATATTAATGCAGCTAGGCCAGGGGACCCCGGGGCTGTCCCAATATGTTTTGCACGATAACAACCCCTTTTGCACGGTCTGTCTGTTATGTTGGCCTATTATAATGCCGCCTTTTGGCAGCAAAAGCTCTCCCCGGCCAAAGCCGGAGATATCGAACGACCGAAAAAACAGGGTCTCGCCGTTTGCGGAGCCTCACGAGACCGGAGTAATAGATGAACGTTAGCTTTAGCGAACAGGAACTTGCCTTCCAGCGGGAAGTACGCCACTTCTTCGAGACCGAGTATCCGCAAGACATCCTCGAAAAAATGCGTCGTGGCGTCGAGATGCAACGCGAAGACTTTGTGCGCGGCCAAAAAGCACTCTACAGACAAGGCTGGGCCGGTGTGAACTGGCCGGTCGAATACGGCGGGACAGGCTGGACAGCGACGCAAAAGTACATTTTCTACAACGAGATGGCACGGGCCAGGACACCCATGATCATTCCGTTTGGGCTCAACATGGTCGGTCCGGTAATCTATACCTACGGCAACGATGAACAAAAAAAACGTTTTCTGCCAGACATACTCAGCAGCGAAGTCTGGTGGTGCCAGGGCTACTCCGAACCCAGTGCGGGTTCAGACCTGGCTTCATTAAAAACACGTGCCGACCGCGACGGTGACGAGTATGTCGTCAATGGCACCAAGACGTGGACCACACTGGCGCAACTGTCTGACTGGATGTTTTTTCTCGCACGGACCAACACCGACGTGGCCCGCCGCCAGGAAGGCATCAGCTTTCTGCTGGTCAATATGAAATCACCGGGCATCACGGTGACACCGATCTACACGATCGACGGTGACCCGGAAGTCAACCAGGTCTTTTTCGACAATGTACGCATTCCCGTTGCCAATCGTATCGGGGAAGAAGGCAAGGGATGGTCCTATGCCAAAATGCTGTTGACTCACGAGCGTACGAATATCGCCGATGTCGCCCGATCCAAAGTACGTCTGGCGGGGCTGAAAAAACAACTCGACGGCGGTGCCGCACTGGCCAACACGCAAGGTTTCAAACGCAAACTGGCCCAAACAGAGATCGAATTACTCGCGCTGGAATACACCGAGTTGCGGACACTGGCATCGGTCTCGGTGGGACAGGCGCCTGGCCCTGAGTCATCGATACTCAAGATCAAGGGCACAGAAATGCAGCAGGCTATCGACACACTGTATCTGGAGTTGGCCGGTTATCACGCCCTGCCCTCCGTACGCGAGCAGTTTCATGCGGACTTTGACGGTGAACGCATAGGCTCAGACAATAACGCCTTCTCCGCGCTGCGTTATTTCAACTTCCGCAAAGCGTCGATCTACGGCGGATCCAACGAGATCCAGAAAAATATTATCGCCAAGGCGGTGCTGGGCGTTTAGTCCGCTCGTATCAGGAATCGGTATGGATTTTTCACTAACTGACGAACAGGCGATGTTGCGAGAGTCTGTCGAGCAATTTGTCACTAAAGCGTACACGTTTGAGCAACGGGAGAAATATTCCGTCAATCAACACGGTTTTGCCCCGGAAAACTGGCAACAGTTCGCAGAATTGGGGTGGCTGGCGCTGCCGTTTACAGAGGATGATGGTGGTTTCGACGGTGGTCCGATCGAAACCATGCTGCTGCTGCAGGAATTCGGTAAGGGACTGGTGGTCGAACCCTACATCGCGTCGATTATTTTGGCCGGTGGCGCACTCAAACGCAGCACGAACAAAGAACTAAGACAAAAACTGTTGCCGTCGATAATCGATGGCAGTGTGCAGGCGGCTGTTGCATTCGCTGAAGCCGGCGCCGGCTACAATCTGGCTGATATCAGTACGACGGCCACCAAAACATCCGATGCATACCGCATCACCGGTGACAAGGTGGTCGTTCTCAATGGTGCCGCGGCCGACTGGTTGTTGGTTTCTACCCGAACCGGTAGCGATCAACGTGACGCAAACGGTATCAGTCTTTTCTGTGTGGCCGCCGACTCAGACGGCGTGACACGCCGCGGTTATCACACGGTCGACGGGATGCATGCCGCCGAGGTGAGTTTTGCTGACGTCCCGGTACGCGCAGAAGACCTGGTCGTCGCCGAAGGTGCGGCATTGCCGTTGATACAAACCATCATTGATGATGCCACCCTGGCCGTCTCGGCCGAAGCCGTGGGCATCATGGAAATGCTAAACCTCAAAACGGTCGAGTACACCAAAACCCGCGAGCAGTTTGGCGTGCCGTTGAGCAGTTTCCAGGCGCTGCAACATCGCATGGTCGATATGTTCACCGATTTCGAAATGACCCGGTCGTTATTGCTGATGGCGGCCATCAAGGCCACCGAATCCAGCCCAGACACCGCCAGGGCCATTGCGGCGCTGAAATACCAGATCGGCACCGCCGGCCGAAAACTGGGCCAGGAAGCCGTGCAACTACACGGCGGCATGGGTGTCACCGACGAACTCGATGTCGCACACTATTTCAAACGGTTGACGACGATCGACACTTTGTTTGGCAATGCCGATTATCAGCTTGCCCGTTTCACCGGGCAGTAAAGCGCCATGCGCAAGATCGTCCCCCTACGCGAGCTCAAAGACTACGTTGGCCAGGATCTGGGTTGTTCCGAGTGGTTGCGGATCGATCAGGCGCGCATCGATGCATTTGCAGAGGTGAGCGATGACCGGCAGTTTGTTCACGTCGATCCGGAACGTGCCGGCAAAACGTTTTTTGGCAGTACGATCGCGCACGGTTTTCTGACATTGTCGTTATTGACACACCTGACCTCCGATCTCGGCGTGGTGCCTGAAGGCATGACAATGGGTATTAACTATGGCTTTGACAAGGTGCGCTTCCTGCAGCCGGTCAAAGTCAACGACGAGATTCGCGCATGCTCAAAACTACTCGACGTGACCGAAAAACAGACCGGACACGTATTGCTGAAATCGGCCGTAACCATCGAGATTCGCGGCGAGACCAGGCCGGCACTGGTAGCCGAATGGTTGGGTCTTGTGGTTACCAGTTAGATCCAGGCGTTAGATAACGAGAGAAGCTGTCAGCGGCGTGCAGCCTATCTCTCACCCGCTCACGCAGCATTGAAGAACCTAAGCACTTAAGTATAAACACTTGTGCATTTGCACATGTGTGTTATGCCGCACTATTGCAGTAAGATAACACAGTGTTTTTCATACCCAATAGTAGTTAGGTTGCTGTCGTGATAATTGAGTCGATCGCCGCTTTGTCACTATCGATTACCATCTGCAAAGTGATTCAGCCGACGTATATCCACACATCGGATCGAGAATTAACCCTCACCTCGAAATCAATTGCCTTCCTGCCAAAAGACATTGACGCTAGCTGCGACCACCCAGATATTTCTGTAAAGTTTCACGTGTCACCCAGGGGTGACGTTTTTAACGTAAGGCTTTTTGACCCATCTCGCGATTACTTGTACTACAACTCGATTGTGGAGTCTTTTGAGCGGTGGCACTATAGGCCAAAAATCGAGAACTTATGGGCGCAAACGACCCGCAATGTTGAATACACATTCAAGCTTAAGGAAGACTTCTATGAATGTAATCGTCGAAATAGATGAAACTGCAACCTAACAATGCGCTGCAGCAGACGTTTGACCCTGCCACGTCCTTTGCTGTCGCAAAGGCCGCGTCAGCCTCAAACGCAGCTGAGCTTTGGCGTTAGGCGGCCCGGATGTCTCATAGCCAGACCGAGGGGCATGTCCGAGCCGTACTGACCGAGGACAATTCCGAGGTACGGGACAAATTCTGGGCCCTGCTTCAGGATGAGTTGGAGGAAATTGTTCCTTTGCTAGCACAGTCTCTCGACGCAGCCGCCGACTTCTTTGAATTCGCAGACGGTAATGAGTATCGCGGAAAGGTCGCATGGTTCATCTTTAGTGCTCTCCAAGGATATCTGATTTCACTCCGCCTACTACTCGACGGATTGCTATTGCAATCAGGGAATGCTCAGCGTCAAACGCTAGAGAATATCGGGATGGCTTTGGTTTGCTCGTATCCTGATCTAGATATCCTGGAGCATTTCGAAGCGGATCAATACTCGCCTTCAAGCGCCATTCAGGACGCAATTCGGAACGCCGACAAGCTCGGAGCCAACAAGGAAGCCATTGAGACAATCAAGCAGTCGAGCAAGTTCTATGATCAGTTCAGCCATGCATCGAAAATGACTATCGCCCTCTACAGCAACTTCAGCGAAGTTCAAGGACTCGATATCGGAGGGATGTATGATCCAGCTAAGGAACAGCAATACCGTAAGGAAGGTCAGGCCAGAGTCAGACTGGCAAGGATTCTTCCATCGTTCATTGCCGGAGTCAGGAAGAACGCAAGCAGGTCCGCCTAACAATGCGCTGCAGCCGACGCTTGACAGCTCTATCCCTCCGCTGCCGCTCCGGTCGGTCGCAGTCAAGCGCCGCTGAGCTTAGGCGTTAGGCAGCAGTGCCGGCCTCGGCAGGGGCAACCCTGCGCTTCGTCGTCATGCCTATGCCCGGAATATTTGCAGGCGTGAAGTTCGGGTCCATGTGCGATAGCCTGTCGAGCATGCGTTGGAAGGTCAAAATTCGGGACGTTCACGGCGACGTACTAGTTGAGACACTCGCAGCGGTGGGCTATCTGTTGGAAGGAGACATGCTGTCAGGCGAGCAATTCGCTCAAATCGAAACTTGGGGAGAGGTAGCTGACGCAGCTCGTGAACTCTCCCACCGGGTCTCGGTACTAAGTCGCCACGACGCTTCCCTAAGAATGGGCTTCAGTGTCGACAAGGTGTTTGAATATGACTCCGAGGGAAATGAGATAGGTGCCCACACGAAGGTTTGGGTTTCGGGACGTATTGTGTTGCCTTCCATAACCGCCTCTGGAGCAGTCTCGGTCATTTCGGACTTGTCCCCTGAGCAAAAGGCGGAGATGGAGCGCAAAGCCCGGATCGAGACAGCCGCTATACTTATGCGTGCAGTCATGCGTAATGATCGTGTGATATCGGTGATGCGCCTATTAGGCGGGCAGCCTGGTTCATTGGAGCTTGGCCACGTGCACGACATAATTCAAGATGACATGAATGGTGATCTTTCGCAGTTTGGGTCGACGAACGCATTCAGTCGATTCACTGGCACCCTAAACAGTCCCGCTGCTTTGGGCTTTAAAGCCCGGCATGCGATACCACGGGGCGATCCAATCGCTGATCCGATGGATTGGGATGAAATGGTCCGCTTTATCACTAATGTGGTGGAGAAATGGATAAGAGAAGTAGCCAATAAGTGAGTTGCCTATTGCCTGTGTTTTTTGGTGTTCTGATGTGCGGTTATCCATGATGCTGCCTAACAAGGCGCTGCAGCGGACGTTTGACCCGTCCACACCTTTGGCTACCGCCAAAGGCGCGGCCGCCTCAAACGCTGCTGAGCTTACGCGTTAGGCCGCGAGGATGAGGCCATGATCGAAGATCAGATGTTAGTCACCAATGCCGGTATCGTGCTGCTGGCACCTTATCTGCCACGGCTGTTTGCGATGCTCGAACTGACCGGTGATGACGGTTTTGTGGACGATGAACGAGCCGCCCACCTCCTGCATTATGCGGCAACCGGTGGCACCGATGCGCTTGAGTACGAGCTCGCGCTGAACAAGCTGCTCTGCGGCATTACGTTCGGCCGGCCGCTCGCGCGTGTGTTCGAGAGCAGCGACGTCGAGCGCGAGGCCGTAGCCAGTCTCCTCAACGCCGTAATCGAACATTGGCGCACGGCCGGCAATACGAGTGTCGACGGGCTGAGGACTTCGTTCCTGCAGCGCGAGGGGCGGCTGCACCGGGTCGAACAAGGCTGGCATCTGTTGGTGGAGACCCGTGCTTTCGACATGCTGCTGGACGGCTTGCCGTGGAGCTACAATCTGATCAGATACCCATGGATGGACGGGGTACTGCATGTCGAGTGGCGTTGAATGGCTATCAACCGCGCATTAATGCCGTGTTGCGTCTGTATAAGGAGTCACAAGATAATGGCGCGGCCTAGCAATGCGCTGCAGCAGACAGTTGACCCGGCCGCACCTTTGGCGTTAGGCGGCTGGTGGAGTACGTACCGAATGCTTCTTTTTCCGCTTCGTTTCCTCTCGACCCATTAAAGATGGAAAAGACCTCCGCTTGGCGTAACTGGAGGGTCGTCGGGACCGTCGTGTTCTTCGTCGCGGGGCTGTTACTGTCGGGCGCATTGCGCTTTTATAATCTACGCGCTGAACAGCCACACGCATTGACTTCCTACGCGGCCGTCATTTACATAAGTCTTACTGTATTCGCGGCTGTCGTACTTACGCGTGTCGGCGTCCCGATGCAGCGACTGGGTTTCGGGTTGACGTTCAAGCCCGCAAGGTATCTTGTCTTAGCGGCGCTCGGTGTCGGACTCATACAATTGGTTGGCTTGTTGCTCGATCCACTGTCGGAACGTGTCTTTGGTGACACCCGTGATCTCGCGCGGTTCTCGAATGTGCCCGGATCGCCAACCGCTCTAATTAAGTTGATGGCGTTAAACTGGACAGTAGCGGCCTTTGGCGAGGAATTGGCCTTTCGGATTGTACTAATGCGCGGAGTCGCATTCGCGCTGGGCGACAGTCGAACAGCATTCGGGGTTGCGCTGATATTCCAGGCGGTCGTCTTCGGTCTGATCCACGCCTACCAGGGGCCTGCAGGCGTCGTCGGCACTGGGATCAACGGACTCATCTTTGGCGGACTTACGTTGGCGGCGCGGGGAAGTATCTGGCCCGCTGCGATAGCCCACGGCTCGAACAATACGATCGGTATTCTTAGTCTGTATTTGGCAAGCTAGTGTGTATAAGGAGTAAGCGGCTTACAACAATGGGGTCGAACCGCTCTTTTTTCTGGTGCAATCGGAAAAATGAAAGGAACGGGGTCAGAGTACATTTGCGGAATGCAAAGTGGAGAGACAAAAATGTACTCTGAAACCCATCTTTTTAGATTGTTTGGCGTCACACAGGCACTCTTGTAATGGCTATCAAGTTCACTGTTTCAATACCGTTTGGAATTGGGAAAGTCGAATGGACACCCAGCACCAAAGAAAAAGAAGCAGCGTGGGCGCTATACGTTGAATACTCTACCCGAATAACCCGCGTCCGTCGGCATGGAGACCCAAAGAAGGATTTTGGATCTGCTCGTTTGGCTATGGATTCACTCTACACTTTATTGAACGCAACTCGCCAAGTGTTACGTGACGCAGGCCCCGCTATTGCAAAAACATCGAATTCTTTGGGGCCCATAACAATAAGAGTGTTGAATCGTAGCGTCCGGAAAATTCTTGATGAGTTTCATACCTCTCTCGAGGCGCATGAAAGCACTAATAAAACAAACCTGGAACGAATAAAGCATGAGCGTAAGTGGGAACACTACGAGAGCTTTTGGAAAAAAATGATTTGGCTCCAAAATGGATTGCGATCCTATCTGAACGTGTTAGAGCAGATCGCCGGTGTAAAGCCCGCTAAATGACAGGAGGAACAAGGTCAGTGTACGTTTGCGGAATGCAGAGCGGATAGACAAAAATGTACTCTGACCCCTCTTTTGGCGTGGGAGAATGGCTGTGCTGATTGATTGCCAGCGCCTTGGCCTAACAAGGCGCTGCAGTTGACGCTTGGACGTAAGGGCCGCTGCATTGAAGGATGATTTCAAAAAGAAAAGAACAGATCTGCGAGTTACTCAAAGGCATCGAAACTGGTGACGCGGCTGCCGTGGCTGTCGTCAGCCCCGACAAGTACATTCAGCAC
>Ga0224508_10001565_pt1 | contig 20429 bp, 13 predicted proteins | sample SF_Jan12_sed_USG_4_FD_170157 | JGI IMG/M metagenome (GOLD analysis project Ga0224508, IMG submission 170157) | Sediment microbial communities from San Francisco Bay, California, United States - SF_Jan12_sed_USGS_21 | ecosystem: Environmental > Aquatic > Marine > Sediment | place: USA... | reverse complement strand
TCCACATATAGATCTGCTGCTCCCTTCTGGGCATCATTAATCGCCCTGCATGATTGTCGAGTAAAATCATATTGTTAACCCGATGACAGGGGAGCCGTTAGATATTCGTTGGTAAACCGTCGGCAATCGGTCCGTACATGGGCACCGCAACAGGGTTGAAATAGTGCTCCAGCCCGGACCCTGATAGCCTGGCGCTTGTCAGTCCGGATAAGGCAAACTGGGGTGATGCGACGAGTTGAGGAGCAGCACCCCGAAATTGGGAGGTTCAGTGATGAAAATCAATCCTAATTATCGGGCTCTAACGCTAGCGCGGTTCTTCTTCGGTACTTTGCTCATTTTGAAATCCGCCACCCCGGCCCTGGCGGATGAAGTGACCATTAAGCATCAGGGCCTGACCTTGAATGGGGAGTTGCGAGTCGCTGATAACCGGGGCTTGTCCGCCGGCGCGGTGTTGCTGGTGCACGGCCACCTGCAACACAACCGGATGGAGATCATAGAGAGCACACAGAACCTGCTCTTTGAAAACGGCATTAACAGCCTGGCCATCAATCTGAGCTACGGCATAGATAATCGTCACGGGCAATACGACTGTATGTCTCCCCACCGCTACACTTATGCTAGTCTGATCAGCGAAATTGTTGCTTGGGTAGATTGGCTTGAGCCAAGAACGAAGTCCATCGTGCTGCTCGGGCACTCGCTAGCCGCCAACTGGGTGATGGCCGCAACGACTCAGGCGAATAATACGCTGATTAACGGCGTGGTTCTCATGGCACCTAATACTTCGGGATATGCAATTCAAACCTCCGCGTACGAGACGCGCTACAAAGTGTCTTTGCCGCCGCTGTTGACAAAGGCCAAAGACCTGGTGGACGAAGGAAAAGGGGAGCACCTTCTGGAGCTCGACGTGCTGTTGTGTCCGAGAACCAAAGTTAGTGCAGCAAGCTTCTACGATTTCTTTCGCGACAACCCGGTCAGAAACGACCTTATACGATTTCTACAACAGAGCGGAGCACCGGTCCTCGTGGTTGCAGCGAGCGCCGATGAACGGCAACCTAATGTGGCGGCGTATGTGCGTGGCGCTGTCGACGGTCAGAGAATCCGTTTATTTGTGGTCGAAAACGCAGGCCATTTCTTCAGGGATCTAAATCTCGAGGACGCGATAGATGAGATCGTTCCATTTGTCGAGGAGGTCGCAAATCAGCCGGATTGATTCAGCCATTCTTTGACATGGCTACCAGCCCCGGGCGCCGGCTTTTCCCAGGCCCTCAAAGATAGCTTCGCGCACGCTGAGATTCTTGAACTGCCAGCGGTTCCGAATGCGGTCTAGGCTAAACCGGCCTAGGCCGCTGTTCTCATACAAAGTTTCCAGCTGGCGCAGCCGGGTCTTCGCTTGCATCGCCTCGTACCCCTGTCCATGCACGGCTGTCTGCATGATCAAGGGCGCCGGGTCCTGAGGATCGAGCTCGATCGCACGCTGGAACGCATCCGCGGCCTCGGGGTAGCGACCAAGCGAAAACAACGCCCGCCCCCGCACGGTGAGATAGTATCCCGGATAATGCGGATCGAAGCGCATAGCCGTTTCGACGTATGGCAGAGCATCTCGAGGCCGATCGGAAAAGACCAGTACGTCAGCAAGGACAATGTACCCAAGAGGATCGTTGCGATCGAGCGCGATGGCCTCTCGCGCCTCCCCGATTGCTTCATCGAAGCGCCTGGAATAGAGCAACATCTCGGCCCTTACACGATACATCAACGGACTGGGATTTGTGCGTGCATGTGAAAGGTGCTCGTCCGCCTTTTGCCAGAAAGCCATCGGCCATCCCGTTCCCGCGTGCAGATCCGCCTTCCAGCCTTCCCAGTACGTCGCCGCAAGCGCAGCGTGCGCATTGGCGTACTCAGAGTCAATCTCCAGCGCTTTCTCGAAGTGTGTTACGGCGAATTCGAAGTCCTCCCGGGTGAGTCGCCGAAAATATTCCATTCCTCGCAAAAACTCGTCATAGGCCTTCGGGTCAAGCGAACTAGCTCCGATTGCGGCATCTGCGCTAGCGTTTTGCAATTGCACGGCCAGGGTAGCCGACACGCGGCGCGTTATGTTGTCTTGAAGGGCGAACACGTCCTTCATCCTCCCATCGTAACGTTCCGACCAGATCTGCTGCCCACTCCGGCTGTCGGTCAGTCCGATATTCACCCTGACCTGGTCACCAAGCCGCCTTACGCTTCCGGACAGTAAGTACCGCACGCCGAGCTTGTCGGAGATTTCATAAGGGCTCAAATCCGTTTTTCGGTAGCGAAAACTCGAGTTGCGGGAAATCACCAGCATCTCGGATACTTTTGACAGGTCGGTTATCAGGTCGTCGGTCAAGCCATCGCTGAAGTAGTCCTGCGACGGGTCGCCGCTGATATTCTCGAGCGGTAACACCGCGATTGATGGTTTGACCTCCTGCGGTAGCTGGACCTGGCCCTGGTCAATCCACTCTGCATCTTTGCGCGATTCGAAGTAGAGATAAACACCCAGTGACAGCAGACATAACGCCGAAGCGCCAATTCCGTAGGCCCAGAAACCCGGTTTTTTTACCTTTCTGGGTCCGTCTAACTGTGGCGTAAGCAGCACTTGATAAGCGTGGACCGGCGTAGCGATGTTCTTCACCTGCTGCTCGCCAAGGTAACGGTAATCGATGGGCAACTTGCTGCCCAACGCATCGAATACCGCGCGGGAGATACATATACCGCCAGGCTCGGCCAGGCTTTCCAGACGGGCAGCGACGTTCACGCCGTCTCCGTATATCTCACCGCGGTCTATTAGCACGTCGCCCAGGTTTATTCCTACCCGAAACAACACCTTGGCCGTTTTAGGACGCAACGTGTTTCGAGACAGCAGTGCACGCTGGATCTGAAGCGCACACTCCATCGCTCTCAGCGCTGTGGGAAAGTCCGCTAGGACGGCGTCGCCGGCAAGATGCATCACCGTTCCGCCGTTGCGCACTATGGAATCGGTCATGAAATCCATGTATTCACTCACCACCCGATGAGTGCCTTCCTCATCCTCACCCATAAGGCGACTGTAACCGCTTATGTCGGCGTAGAAGATCGCGGCTAGCTTACGATCCAGATGCGCTGCCTTAGGTTCCTCCCCTTGTTGCCTGCGGCTAACTGCAGCTATGAGGCGGTAGCCCACGCGCGGAATGGTTTCGATGATCTGAGGATCACGGGGATCGTCTTCGAATGCTTTGCGTAGCTTGTTTATGGTGTTCGTTATGGCGTCGTCGCCGACGATCACGCCTGGCCATACCTCTGCCGCTAGCTCTTGCCGCGTGAAGGACTCACCGGGGCGTGAAGCCAACAAAGTCAGCACCTGCATGACTTTGGGTTCCAGTTTCTTAACCTGCTCGCCTCGCATCAGACGCAGCAGGGTGATATGTACCTGCCAGCCAGCGACCTCGAGCTCCCACCCGATCGGTCGGTCAGCGGTCGTTGAGTTCGGTTGCGAGGTGTTCACACTATGCGCCCGGCTCCCACCACTCGGGGCAAGTGTTTCGAACATACCCACTTGCGGCCCAATGGGCAATCATCCGAGCACGATCAGTGAGTAGCGGATCGCGATGGGAGGGCGAGTTGGCGGGACGCAAGCGCCAGAAGCACCCTTATGTTCGGCACGACTGCCATGGGAATAGTATCGGCATAGGGCAAGTTCTGGCCGAACGCGGAAATCCTGTGCTGCAACGCAGCAAGCTCAAACGATTGTCAGCAAAGTCGGCGTTGCTGCCAAAGCATATGACCAGGCGTTGGTCTGCATTGGCCCGGAAGCGGCCAATTGCGAACCGAAAATCTCGAGTGCGACTATCCCAATTTTCTCGCAAGATCCTCCGCTTTGAGATGGGTATATCGACGTAGCATCCGAAGATCCTTGTGCACTGTAACGCATGCTACTTCCATGATATTCAACCCTTTCTCGAATAGCCGGGTGGTGGCTTCGTGGCGTAGATCATGGAAGCGCAGATCTTCCAGACCAGCACGTCGACGAGCCCTGATGTAGGATCGTTTGACCGCTTCAGTGGTAAGACTCGGAAACACCTCGCCGCTGAGACTCCGCGGAAGTGAACGCAAGACGTTGGTGGCGGTGGTCGATAGTGGCACCGTACGCGATTCGCCGTTCTTGGTATCCGGCAGATGCGCAATACGTTGATTGAGGTCGATATTCTCCCAACGCAGGCTCACGAGTTCGCCTTGTCGCATGGCGGTCTCAAGCGCGAGACGTACGACCGGTAACAAGTATGGATTGCGTGCTTCGCGACAGGCATTCAACAGTCGAGTCTCCTCACTCGCTTCTCCGTCACGCGCAGCTTCAAGTCGGCGTTCCCGGGCTTTGGCGTGTGGCGGCAGCTTTATGTCGCGCACCGGATTCTGTACGTGTATACCCCATTCCTTGCGGGCGATCTCGAACAGGTGCGAGATGATCACTAAATCACGTTTGACTGTTGCCGGACACACCTTGCGCAGGCGCTCATCGCGATAACGCGCGATGTCGACGCCACGAATACCGGCAACGATTCGCTGCGTGAGCGAATGCTTTAGCAGGGCACGAACGCGAGCCGCTTCGGGTTCGGCGCCTTTCTTCTGCGGCGTGATCTCTTCAAGGTAGCGTTGGAGCAGTTCGTTGAGCGTAGTCGTCTCCGCTTCGACGCGTGAGACGAAAAGCCCCTGGTCCATTTCATACTCAATTGAACGCGCCCAGGTCTCCGCGGCGGAGCGCGTTGCAAATGTTTTGCTCTGGGTGGGATGACCCTTCTTTCGGACCTGAGCCTGCCACTGGTGAGGACCGCGTTTTCGGAAGTTCGCCACGCTCGCGTCTCGCTTATTCGCGAACGAGTGTGGCAATAGTGTGGCAAATAATCAGTCGGGAACCGTGCCGACGACTGTCGTGGTTTTTAACTGATTGAAAGCAGAGGACTTATTTGGTCGGGGTGAGAGGATTTGAACCTCCGGCCCCTGCCTCCCGAAGACAGTGCTCTACCAGACTGAGCTACACCCCGATATTCGATGCAGTGTTACAGACGCCGGACGCGGAAGTGTACGGGAAGGGGTAGTACAGTTCAATGAAGACTCCATCACACTGTGCGTCTTGCGCATCCGAAAGCTTTCTCTTAGGGTAGGCACGCTCGCGAATAACCCTAGAGATATGGAGCCCCGAACCATGCACGTCAGCCGCCGAATCAAGACTCTCACGCATGCAGTTGCTGTCCTGGTAGTGTTCGTTTTGCAGGCAGGTCAGGCGCAGGCGGGCCTGGTTTCCACGGATATCTTTTTTCAGGATGCCGAAATAGTCGCCAGCGCGCAGCAGAACGTGTTGTCGATGCTCGACACAAAGGTCGTCGCCGATCAGCTGCTTGCCCAGGGGGTTGATCCGGAGAGTGTGAAACAGCGCGTCGCGAATCTCACCGACGCTGAGTTGCTGGAGCTGCAGAACAACCTGGAAACCTTGCCGGCCGGCGGTATCGATGTACTGGCCGCTGCGTTGATCGTGTTTTTCGTGTTGCTGGCTACCGATATTGCCGGATTGACCGACATTTTTCCGTTCGTCAAAAAGGATAAATAGCGTTACGCGCTTCCGCGAGCATGCAAGGTGCTCCGCGGGCGCGATATTGGCGCTCGCGCTGGTCGGCTGCAGTGCGCCGCAGACGCGCGCCCTGAAGGCCGAACCATCGGTGTTGTCAGCCAGCACTGAGATACTCGCCACCCCGTTTTTCCCCCAGACGCGCTATCACTGCGGGCCGGCCGCGCTGGCCACCGTGTTGAAGTTTCGAGATATTGACGTGCTGCCCGACGATCTGGTGGAGGAGGTTTACCTGCCGGGGCGCAAGGGTAGCCTGCAGACCGAAATGATTGCCGCAGCGCGCGGCCGGGGCATGCTGGCCTACCCGCTGGACGATCGTCTCCACGCGCTGCTGCGCGAAATCGACGCTGGTAATCCGGTGCTGGTGATGCAGAACCTCGGCCTCGACTGGTGGCCGCAATGGCACTACGCGGTCGCAATTGGTTACGACATGGACGCCGGCCATATCGTGCTGCGCTCGGGAACCCGCGAGCGGCACGTGCTCGCGCTGTCCACGTTCGAGCGCACGTGGACACGCGCCGGCCGTTGGGCATTGGTCGTCGCATCCCCGGGTACCGTGCCGGAGACGGCCGATCTCAAGGTGTTTCTGAAAACCGCGCTAGATTTCGAACGTACCGATCAGTTGCCGCAAGCGCGGCGCGCGTACGCGGCGGCGGCCGTGCGTTGGCCGGACAGCGCGCCCACGCAATTGGCGCTCGGCAATGCCGCTTACCGCCTCGGCGCACTCCGCGACGCACTAACGGCGTTCGAGAAGGCTGTCGCGTTGCAACCGCGCAACGCATCGGCGTGGAACAATCTTGCCTGGTCGCTGCATGCCAGTGGGTGCCCGGACGACGCGCGACGCGCGTTGCGGTGCGCGGTTGCACTGCAGCCGCAGGACCCGGAAATCAACCGTTCCTGGAAGGAACTGGGCGAAGTGGCGGCACCGCCGGCGAGCGACGCCGGGCATTGTTCAGTCGCCCGGTGCCCCATCCAGTAAGCGCCACTCCAGGCCATCCGCAGACAGCTGCCTGGTGAGCTGCTCTGCCGCTGCATCCGCCTGTTCGGCCGGTCCGCGCACTGACAATTCCACTTCGCCGTGGCGTTCGGTGCTCGGGAGACTGGACACCTTTACCTGTGTATGAATGGCGAGCAACGTTTTCATGACGGGAATCAGTTCGCTTTCCGGCGCCAGTACTTTGTAACTGTATTCGTGCTTCGCGGTATCGTCTTGGAGGTGCGTGTAATAGGTGTCCAGCACCCATTCCAGCATCGGCCACGCCATGTTGGGAAAGCCGGGCACGAAATGATGATCACCCAGGCTGAAACCCGGTATGCGATTCACCGGATTGGGGATCAAGCGGGCACCCTGCGGGAACTCGACCATTTTCATGCGTTGCGGTGTGGCCCGTTCGGCAAAGCGTTCGCGCAGGATCTGCTCGCCTTCGGGGTGTAACGCCAGGCCGACGTCCGCGGCGCGCGCAACAGCTTCGCGGGTCAGGTCGTCGGGCGTCGCACCGATGCCGCCCGTGCTCAGTACGACATCGTCGCTTGCCAGAGTGGTGCGGAAACGCTCTTCCAGAAGCGCCATGTCGTCGCCGAGGATCTGTGCCCAGGCGAGTTCCAGGCCGCGCGCCGCGAGCATTTCCACGACGCGGCCCAGATGTCGGTCCTGACGTTTGCCACGCAGTAACTCGTCGCCAACGATGATCAAACCGAAACTCATGCCTCCTCCGGGTTTCGTGGAACAGGGTGCAGGAACCAGTCCACCATAGCAGGGTCAGCCAGCACAGCCTCCACGGTTGCAACTGCCTGGTGGCGGGGCAGGGTGGGCGACGCCGTGCCGTTCGATCGGTGCAGCGGCACCGATTGACACCCGCAACTCGGTGAGAGGCTCTTGAGCAGGTAGTCCGCCAAGACCTGATCGCCCGTAAGTAAAACGCTGACATCCGGTTGCGGCCGGCCCTGAATTAAGGACTCCGCTTGTCTTGCCATACCAGTAGATGCCGTTCCACCAGGCGCCGCAATGAGTCCACGTGCGCCGGGCTCGCGTTCAGGGCCGGGATATAGTGGAAGGTCTCGCCGCCGGCGGTTTGAAAACGCTCCCGGTTTTCCATGTCGATCTCTTCCAGCGTCTCCAGGCAGTCCGCGGCGAATCCGGGACAGATCACCTCCACGCTGCGCAGTCCGCCCGCCGCCAGCTCCTCAAGCGTAATGTCGAGGTAAGGCTGCAACCAGGGCTCGCGGCCGAAGCGCGACTGAAAACACAGGCGCCATTGTGTTTCGTCGAGTCCGAGCAATGCCGCAACGGCGCGCGCCGTGGCTTCACACTCGCGCGGATACGGGTCGCCCGCATCGGCATAGCGCTCCGGGATGCCGTGAAAGGAGAAAATAAGCAACTCGCCGCGTCCCGCGGTTTGCCAGTGCGTTTGCACGGACTCCGCGAGCGCATTCAGATACGCCGGATCGTCGTGATAACCGCGTACCAGCTGCAATGCCGGCATGTTTCGAACGCTGGCGAGGTAACTGGCCAGGCCGTCGAATACCGACGCGGTGGTGGTGGCGGAGTATTGCGGGTATAGCGGCACCACCAGCAGACGATCAACGCCGGCGGCCAGCAGGCGCTCTACGGTATCGGCTATCGATGGATTACCGTAGCGCATTGCCAGTTCCACGGGCGGCGCGTCATCGCCGCCTGTCAACGCTGTCTGCAATGCTTGTTGCAGGGCGCGTGAGTTGCTCAGCAACGGCGAGCCTCCGCTGCTCCATACGCGCGAATAGGCATGTGCGGAACGGCGTGGACGGATGCGCAATATCACGCCGTGCAGCACCAGCCACCAGATCCAGCGTGGTACCTCGATAACCCGCGGATCGACAAGAAACTCCGCCAGATACTTGCGCAGGGCAGACGGCGTGGGTGCGTCGGGCGTGCCCAGATTCACCAGCAGTACCCCGCAGCGTGCCGGTTGTGGACTAGCGGGGGAGGTCACTGTGCAGCTCGGCCGTGGATGTGCCGATCCGCCCCGGTCGCTCTGCATTTGCACAAGCGCCGCACTGGTCAGTCGACCACAACGCGGTCGCGACCGCTGCTCTTGGCGCGGTACAGTGCCTGATCAACCCGCTCCAGCAACTGGCGTGAGGTTTCGCGGCCGCGCATGCTGGTCACGCCAATGGATGCGGTGACGCCGGGCAGCGTCTCGTCAGCCTGACGCCGCACCGGGTTGTGCCGTACGTTGTCTGCCATTCGTTCGGCGACCCGTGTCGCCTGTTCGCAGTCGGCGTTGGGCAACAGCACGAGCATCTCCTCGCCGCCGAACCTCACCGCCATATCCTGATCGCGGATGGTACCGCGTACTGCCGCCGCCACTGCCTGCAGGACCGTGTCCCCCGCCAGGTGGCCGTGCCGGTCGTTGTATTTCTTGAACCGGTCGATATCGAGCATCAGCACGCTGAAAGGCTGCTCGCGGCTCAGGCAGCGGGTCATCTCCAGCGCCAGCGCATCGTTCAGCCAGCGCCGGTTGTAAAGACCGGTAAGCGGATCAACGGTCGCGTACACCTGGTATTCGCGCTGCAGCTGCATCGACTTGTCGACCACGCCGTTGACGCTGCGGATGCGTTCCGATAACAGGATCAGCAGATTGCGGCCGAAGTCGTGGGACGCGTGCACCATCAACCAGACCAGCGTCTCGTCCAGTTCCAACAACAGGCATTCGCAATCGGCGATCACCGTGGCGGACGCCTTGCGCTTGTCCAGCACCGATAATTCACCCACCGCCTCGCCCGCCGCCGGTTTGGCTATCGCCGGCCCATTGGGATCGAGATGAATGCGCAAAACACCTTCGAGGATCAAAAACAGGCTGGCGTTTTCCTGATCGCGCTCGATCAGCGTCTCGTTCGGGCGCAGTTCGCGAAGCGTGCATTCCTCGAGTAGATGGTGCACCACATCGATATCCACCCGGTCGAACAAACGCAGTTGCGAAAGGGTCGACCAGGGTATCTCCCGGGCGGTTTCATGAGACGTTTCTTGCATGTTTTCAAGCTCTTCCTGAAGGCTTTCGCAGGCCCCAGACCGTGTAATTATGCACAGCGCGGCGAGAGTGTGATTTGTGTCACGTTAAGTTAAAGCAAGTATCTCGAATCTACGATAGATTTTCATTATAACTTTATGATTTAGTATGGTTTTATCTAATTGGTTAAAGTTTAACCAGTTTGTAACAATTCCCGACGTTATGAAGTCTCGCGGCTCCACTCCCCCACATTTTCCACAAACTTATCCACAGAATTTGTGGATAACAACTTTTCCCAATCTTGACAACAACTTATGCAAAGCACCGCGCGCCGGGGCGTGCGTCCGAGGTAGCTCAAAGCTACAGTATCGGGATGCCGAAACCCAACACCTCGCGAGGCCCGATTTACCTGCGGACCGCCGTCCCGGCACCCTTGTCCCAGCTGTTCGACTATCTACCGCCGCCCGCACACAATGGTTCGGCGGTACAGCCTGGCGTACGTGTACTGGTGCCGTTCGGACGCAGCAACAAAGTCGCTGTCGTCGTGGCGACGGGCACCGAGCCGGGTGTCGCAGCGGCCCGCGTGCGGCCCGCAATACAACTGCTGGATTCATTGCCTACCGTACCCCGGCCGATCATGCGCCTGGCCCAGTGGGCCGCGGACTATTACGCACATCCTCTGGGCGACGTCATGCACGGCATATTGCCACCGCCCGCGAGACTCGCCAAGCCGCTGCCGTCGCCGTACCCGCACCGTTGGCGCCTTGCCGGCGGCGATGCGGTGGCACCCCAATCCCGTGCTCCTCTGCAATCGCGTCTACTGGAACAGTTGGCCGGCGCGCCAGACGGGCTCGATGCCGACGGACTGGCGGCCTGCGGCGGCGGCTGGCGGCGCGCCCTGGCGGCGCTGGTGGATAAAGGTCTGGTCGAGGTCAGCCGCCACTATGCGCCACCGGCGCGATTCGGGAAAGCGCCCGGTGGTGACCCGCCGGTTACGCCGAACGCCGAGCAGGCCGCGGCTATCGAGGCGATCTGCACATCGCTGGATGAGTTTGGGGTGTTCGCACTGGAAGGTGTAACCGGCAGCGGCAAAACCGAGGTGTACCTGCAGGTCATGCACCAGGTGTTGCAGCGCGGCTGCCAGGTATTGTTGCTGGTACCGGAAATCGGTCTTACGCCGCAACTGGTGGCGCGCGTGCGCAGCCGCTTCCGTTACCCGGTGGCGGTCCTGCACAGCGCGCTGACCGACAGCGAACGCTACCGGGCCTGGTTCGCAGCGCGCGAAGGACACGCGCGGGTGTTGCTGGGCACACGCTCGGCGGTATTCGCGCCGTTACCGGATCTTGGACTGATCATCGTTGACGAGGAACACGACGCATCACTCAAACAGCAGGATGGATTTCGCTATCACGCGCGTGACCTGGCAGTGGTGAGGGCGCAGCACGCAGGCATCCCCGCCGTGCTCGGTTCGGCGACGCCGTCCCTGGAGACCCTGGCGAACGCGCAGCGCGGCCGCTACCGGCATCTGCGTTTGCGGCAGCGCACTGGAAGCGCCAGCTTTCCCGTTCTGAAACTGGTGGATCTGAAGCGCCGCCCGCTGCGCGAGGGATTGTCGGAGCCGCTGCTGGAGGCGGCCCGGACACATCTGGCAAACGACGACCAGGTGCTGATTTTCATCAACCGCCGCGGCTTCGCACCAACTCTGTTGTGCCATGATTGTGCATGGGCAGCCGACTGCCCGCGTTGCGATTCGCGCCTCACCCTGCATCGTGGTAAGAAAAAATTGCAATGCCACCATTGTGGACACTCGACCGCTGTCCCGGCGCAATGTCCGGACTGTGCGAGCGAGGCACTGAGCCCGGTGGGCGAAGGCACTGAACGCATCGAGGCCGCGATGCGTGAACGATTCCCCGGTACACCGGTGCTGCGTATCGACAGAGACAACGTGCGAGGCCGCGACCGGCTGGAACAGGTGCTGGCACAGGTTGCCGCTGCCGAGCCGTGCATTCTGGTGGGCACGCAGATGCTGGCCAAGGGCCATCACTTCCCGCGGGTCACGCTGGTGGGCGTGATCAATGCGGACCGCGGCCTTTATTCGGTGGATTTCCGCGCGCCGGAACAGCTTGCGCAACTGATCGTCCAGGTCGCCGGCCGTGCCGGCCGCGCCGCCAAGCCGGGCGAGGTGCTGATTCAAACCCACAATCCCGAGCATCCGCTGCTGACGCTGCTCATCGACAAAGGCTATCCGGGCTTCAGCGATGCCGCATTGCGGGAACGCCGTGCAGCTGCCTTGCCGCCGTTTGCGCGCATAGCGCTGCTGCGGGCGGAAGCCAACACGGTCGCGCACCCCAGCCGATTTCTGCAGTTTGTTCGCGATACTTATGCCGCGCCGGCAAGCGCTGGCGGCGTGCAGTTGCTGGGGCCAGTGCCCGCACCGATGGAGCGCATGGCGGGACGTTATCGCGCGCAACTGTTGTTACACAGCTCCGCGCGCCGCGCCCTGCACGATTTCTGTAAGACGCTGCGCAGAGATCTGGAGCAACACGCGCAAAGCCGGCGTGTACGCTGGTCACTGGACATAGATCCACAGGACAGTTTGTGAACGTCTCGCCCCTCTTGCCCTGTGGGAGAAAGGCTTTTGTGGTTTGCACGATGCACAGTGCACGTCCGGCGAATTACCGCTAGAATCCGCGGCCATCCGCTCACGGCATCCTGAGACCGCGGGCATGTCGCACTTCTACCTAACGATACAGTGTCACTGAAAAACGAATTACCCGCGTTACTGCAAAGCGCGCTGGACAAGCTGCTCGCCGACGGTGTGTTGCCCGAGGGGCTGAATCCGCGCATCGACGTGACGCAATCCAGAGATCCCGGGCACGGCGATTTCGCCACCAATCTGGCGCTTGCGCTGGCTAAACAGGCGGGGCGTGATCCGCGCGAACTGGCACGCCAGATCAGCTCGGCATTGCCGGCGCACGCGTTGCTCGAAAAAGTTGAAATCGCCGGGCCGGGCTTCATCAATTTTTTTGCCGCGCAGGATGCGCGCTTCAGAATCGTGGGCGAGATTCTCGCCGGCGGGGAACATTACGGCCGTTCCACGCTGGGTGAACGGCGCAAGGTTCAGGTGGAGTTCGTTTCCGCCAACCCGACCGGACCGTTGCACGTCGGCCACGGGCGAGGCGCTGCTTACGGTGCCACTATCGGCAATATTCTCGAAGCGGTCGGGTATGACGTGCAGCGTGAGTACTACGTAAACGACGCCGGGCGGCAAATGGATATTCTTGCGACCAGCACCTGGCTGCGCTACCTGGAACTCGCCGGCGAAGAGTTGCCTTTTCCACGTAACGCTTACCAGGGCGACTACGTATGGGACATCGCCGCAACGTTGCACCGCGAGCGCGGCGACGCCCTGCGCCACTCCGCGCAGACGGTATTCACGGATCTGCCACCGGAGTCCAGCGACCAGGAAGCGCACATCGACGCGTTGATATTGCGTGGTAAACAACTCCTGGGCGCCGACTACGAGGTGATCCACAAGCAAACGCTGGATACTATCCTCGGCGATATCCGTGACGACCTGTCCCACTTTGGTGTCGATTACGACGTCTGGTTCAGCGAGCGCTCACTGACCACCAGTGGCGGCCTGGAACGCGCCATAGCGCAGCTGCGCGAGCGCGGCCACCTATATGAACGCGACGGCGCGACCTGGTTCCGCTCCACCGAATTCGGCGACGAGAAGGACCGCGTGGTTATTCGCGATAACGGCCAGGCCACGTATTTCGCTTCCGACATTGCCTATGTGTTGAACAAACTCGAACGCGGATTCGAGCGCGTTATTTACGTCTGGGGCGCCGATCATCACGGCTATGTCCCGCGCATGAAGGCGGTCGCGCGGGCGCTGGGCGCGGACCCCGAGCAACTGGAATTCCTGATCGTACAGTTTGCCGTGCTGTATCGGCATGGCGACCGTCTGCAGATGTCCACTCGTTCCGGAGAGTTCGTCACGCTGCGACAGTTGCGCAAAGACGTGGGTGCGGATGCGGCACGTTTCTTCTACGTTATGCGCCGCTGCGAGCAACACCTGGACTTTGATCTGGATCTGGCCACTGCACACAAGAACGAGAACCCGATGTTCTATATTCAGTACGCGCACGCGCGCATCTGCAGCGTACTGCGTGAGTGCGAACAGAAGTCATTGCACTATGACGAGGAAGACGGTTTGGCCCACCTGGAATTGCTGGTAGCCGAGCAGGAAACCGCGCTGTTGAGAACGCTGGATCGCTACGCAGGTGTTGTCGAGACGGCGGCGCTGCGCCTGGAGCCTCATCAACTGACGAACTATTTACGTGAGCTGGCGAACGCTTTTCATACTTACTACAACGGGCAGCGACTGCTGGTGGACGACGCGCCGATACGCAATGCCAGGCTTACTCTGGCACGTGCTGCCCGTCAGGTCATGGCTAACGGGCTGCAGTTGCTGGGTGTCAGCGCGCCGGAGTCCATGTGATGCGCGACATGGCCCGTGCCCGCAACCGCGGTCAAGCCATACCGGGTTGGGGAATGCTGCTGATCGGACTCGTTATCGGGTTGTTTATTGCATTCCTGGTCTACCTGGATCGTCTCGGCACCGCTCCCGTTGCACAAAAGCAGAGCGAAGCACCGGAACCGGCGGTCAAGCCGCGTTTCGAGTTCTACAGCATTCTGCCGGAACTGGAAATCGTGGTGCCGGATATTCTCGAGAATGTCGTGCCGGATTCGTCGCCCGCGCGGAGCACTGATACCGCCGACCGCGAGCCCACCTACTATCTGCAGGCTGGTTCGTTTAAAAACGGCGGCGAAGCCGATCGCATGAAAGCGAACCTCGCGCTATTGGGCCTGGACGTTGTGGTGCAATCGGTGACCGTCAACAAAGTGGAGTGGCACCGCGTACGCGTCGGGCCTTTGCACACCGCGCAGGCGTTGCGCCAGGCGCGCGAACGGCTGCGTGAAAACGATATTGAGTTCATGCTCCTGAAAACCGGTGGTTGAACGCGCGATATCCGTCTCAGTTGGTGCAAGTTTTCCGACGGTTCAGGAAAGCGCGCTGCGTCCGATAACGATGTTGATTGCGAACGATTCCCCTCCGGCCGGCGCTGAATCGCAACCCGGCGCCGACGAGACGAATGGATCTGCGGATCAGATCACAACATGTACCAGCGATGTGTTGCGAAATACACGGTTCGATGCAATGGAAAAACTCATGCTGCGAATTTGGGTGAACGGCCTGGTTGTACTGTTGGCGCTGGCAGCATTCACGGCGGTACACGCGCAATCCGGGCAGCAGTACCCAGTCGAGCAACGGCATATCTACTCGATGCCGGGCCAGACGTTACTGGATCTGGTGCGTTCGCTGTTCCCCGAGCAAAAGCAGCACTGGAAAGAAATTACCCAGCAGTTCGTCACCCTCAATCCAAACGTTTTCCAAGACAATCGTACGACTCTGATACAGGGCACCCGCCTGGCTATCCCCACGCAATTGCGCGAGGTTGGTTTTGTTCGCGATCTGCGCGGTAGCGCCTGGGCGATCAACTTTCTCGGTAACCGCCGCACGCTGAAGGTTGGCGACTCGATCCATCTGGCCGACGAGGTGATTACGGGGAAGGACGCAAAAATCAATATCAGTGCTGAGGACGACGCGGAAGTCGCGTTGCGCGCCGACACAACTTTGCGTTTCGTCACCTACGCATACCGCGAACAGGGTGACGGCGAAAGCGTGCTCGAGCTGCTGCGCGGCGGAATGCGCACGATCACTGGCCGTATCGGTCGCGACTCCCCGTCACGTTACCGCCTGGTTACGCGCATGGCGACGATAGGTATACGTGGTACCGAATACGGTGTGCGCTTGTGCCGGCGCAGCGAATGCCCGGTGAGTGAAGGATTGTCGGTGACCGCCGCACCGGGTCTGTACGTTGCCGTTCTGCAGGGCGAAATTGAATTACGCACCCGCCCGGCCAGGCAGACGCTAGCACGCGGAGATTTCTATTACGTAGCGTCGCCCGACGTGCCGGCGCAACGTCTTTATGAAAAGCCTCGTCTGGTGTTTACGCCGGAGGAACTGGCGTCGCTGCAAGAACCGGCATCGGGCACCGCGTTGCTGGTCTCTGCCGCACCGACGGCGGCCGAACCCGCGCCTAAAGTCGCGGGCGTTTCTGCGCTGCTGGGATTGCTGGGTACTGCTTTGCTGTTGCGTGGGCGACGCCGAGTCGCGGCGGCACGCTCCCGACTCACGTGAACATGCTGATCACTTCGCCGAGTTGCGCCTCGGCAGACGCACGCGCCTGTGCACATTGCTCTTCTTCGATACCCAGTTCCATCAACATTCGCTGAGCTCCCGGGGCAATGGTCTGCTCGTCGGCTGTTTCGTGCACCAGAGCGTTCGCGACGCTGACAAGCGTGGCCTCGATAGGATAGTTGCTCGCGGACGACGGGAAATGATGGTAGCGCACAGGTTCGATGACTGCCGCGGGCAGGCGCCAGCTGGTCAGCAACGCGGCACCGAGCTCGCCATGCTCGTAGCCGAGATTGTCGATTTCCACCTGATAGCGTGGCAGTTTCTGCTCGCTGGCCTGCAGAAGTATTTTCTGGACCTGGTCGGGCAGCTTGAGATACAGAACTAAATGCCCGATGTCGTGTAACAGGCCGACCAGATAGAAACGTTCTTCGTTCGGTTCGCCTGCGAGGCTCGCCAGATTGCGAGCAAGCAGGCCGGTGTGCATGGAATGGCGCCAGAACAGGTTCATGTTGATCAGCTCGAAAGGTATCTGACTGAACAACCTCACCACGGTGGTGGCGAGCACCAGATCACGCAACTGGCGTGTACCGACTGTCGCAAGCGCGCGCGGAATCGACTCGACTTTGGCGGGGAATCCATAGAACGCGCTGTTGGCGATGCGCAGCAGGCGCGCCGAGAGGTCCAGGTCGGTGCGAATAACGTTGGCGATATCGTCCAGCGAAGTGTGGGGCTTGTGAATCAAGCTTTCCAACTGGTAGTACACCTCTGGCGGAGAAACCAGCTGCGATACATTTTCGATGAGTTGTTCGGCGTCTCTATGCATCCCGTCACTGACGGTTGGGCCTGCGCTTGTATCGGCCGGCGGTACGTCGGCTTGAGCGACCACGCCGTATTGCGCACAATCTCACAGTAGTGCATTACCCCGTACTTCTCATTCTCTCTGGGAGAGGGGTATTGTTCGATCATTGTTGTTACGCAAAGGTCTCCCTTGTTAGATAAGCCAATCGAGGTCCGCACCGGGGAGCCTAAGCAAGAGAATCGGGCCGCCGCCGAACTCGACTATTCCGGTGCCATCGACTCCTGCATGCTGGTCGACCAGCCGTTGTTGCGGCGCCTGCTGGGCAGGCTGCAGAAACGCGCCGCTTATGGGCAACCGCACGATCGTCTGACCGCGCAACTCGAGAAGACCATCGCACGTTCCGCGGCGCTGCGTGAGCAACGCCGCAATGTCGTGCCGACGCCAGGATTCAGCACCGACCTGCCGGTAGTGAAAGCGCGTGGGGAGATAGCCAATGCGATCGCGGCGCACCAGTGCATCGTCGTGTGTGGCGATACGGGATCCGGAAAAACCACGCAGCTGCCGCAAATCTGCCTTACGCTGGGCCGCGGGGTGGCCGGTTTTATCGGCCACACGCAACCGCGCCGGGTAGCGGCGCGCAGTGTGAGCCAGCGCATTGCAGACGAGTTGGGTGCACCCGCCGCTGTAGGTTTCAAGATCCGTTTCGCCGACACGGTCGGCGAGCAGGCGCATATCAAACTGATGACCGACGGCATTGCGCTGGCCGAACTGAACGGTGATCCGCAATTCCTGCAATACGACACACTGATCATCGACGAAGCGCATGAGCGCAGCCTGAATATTGATTTTCTGCTCGGCTATCTGCAGCGCCTGTTGCCGCAGCGCCCGGATCTGAAACTCATCATTACCTCGGCGACTATCGATCCGCAACGCCTGGCGGCGCACTTCGACGGCGCGCCGGTCGTTTCCGTCGAGGGACGCAGCTTCCCGGTGGAGATACGTTACCGCGAAGCGCAGGCGCGCGATGAGGACGACCAGGACACGGTAGGCGAGATAGCTGACAGCGTTGACGAGTTGTGGCGTGGCGGGCCCGGTGACGTGCTGGTGTTCCTGCCGGGCGAACGCGACATACGCGACGCCGCGGCCGGACTGAACAAACGTTTTCCGGACACGGATATATTGCCGTTGTTTGGGCGCTTGAGCAGTGCCGATCAGCAGCGGATATTCCAGGCTCACCGCAAACGGCGCATCGTGCTGGCCACGAATATCGCCGAGACTTCACTCACGGTGCCGGGTATTACCTATGTGGTCGATACCGGTATGGAGCGTATTTCCCGCTACAACGTGAGCAGCAAAGTGCAGCGTCTGCCGATCGAAAAGATTTCGCAGGCCTCGGCGATTCAACGTGCCGGGCGGTGCGGGCGCCTGGAGCCAGGGGTGTGCGTGCGGTTGTACAGCGAAGCCGATTACCTGGCACGCCCGGCGTTTACCGAAGCGGAGATTCTGCGCACCAATCTGGCGTCGGTGATCCTGCAGATGCGCGCCGCGAAGCTCGGCGACTGCGAAGACTTTCCGTTTGTCGAAGCGCCGCAGAGCCGCTATATCAACGACGGCTACAGGGTGCTGCAGGAACTCGGCGCCCTGGATGAAGATCGCCGCTTGACCAATCTGGGGCGGCAGCTCGCCCGCCTGCCGGTCGACCCGCGCCTGGCACGCATAGTACTGGCCGGACGCCGTTGGGGCTGCCTGCGTGAAATGCTGATCATCGCCGCTGCACTGGCGGTGCAGGATCCGCGTGAACGACCGCTGGACAAGGCTCAGGCTGCCGATCAGGCACACCGCGAGTTCAGCGATCGGCGTTCCGATTTCCTCGCCTTTCTGCGTCTCTGGGAAGCGTACCGGGAGCAGCGGGCGAGTCTCTCACGCAACGGCCTGCGGCGCTGGTGCCGGGAACATTTTGTCTCCCCGTCGCGAATGCGCGAATGGCTGGATGTGCATGCGCAGCTCAGCGATGCCTGCGAGGACATGCAACTGCACTCCAACCGAGGGGAGGCTGGTTACGCGGCCGTGCACAAAGCGTTGCTGAGCGGTTTTATCACCCTGGTGGCGAGACAGGACGAGGACGGTTATCTGGGTGCGCGCAATCGCCGCGTGCACATTTTCCCCGGTTCTGGTCTGCACAAGCGCAAACCCAAATGGCTGCTCGCCGCTGAATATGCCGAGACCTCGCGCGTGTTCGCACGTTGTGTCGCGCAAATCGAGCCGGCCTGGATAGAAACGGTGGCACCGCACCTGTTGAAGCGCAGCCAGCGCAATCCGCGCTGGGATGTCAAACGCGGGCGCGTGGTGGCCGACGAACAGACATCGTTGTACGGGCTGATCGTCAGCAACCGCCGGGTGGTGAACTACGCACCCATCGATCCGCAACTGGCGCGCGAACTGTTTCTCCGCCACGCGCTGGTGCGCGGTGAGTTTCACGACCCGCCCGCTTTCCTGCGCGACAATCTTGCGCTGGAACAGGAAGTCCACGGACTCGAGGAAAAATCGCGTCGGCGTGACATCCTGGTCGACGAGGAAACCCGCCTGCAGCATTACGCGACGCGTCTCGACACGCGTGTGCACGACGCGGCGTCGCTGCGCAAATGGTTGCGCCATGCCGCGCCGGAAACGGTTGCGGGTCTACGCTGGTCGCGGGACGACCTACGGCAGCAGGAGCCGCTGCCGGATGCTACCGCATTGTTCCCCGGCCATCTGACCGTTGGCGCCAATCGCCTCCCACTCAGCTATCGCTTCGAACCCGGTCATCGCGAAGACGGCGTAACCGTCAGCGTTCCGCTCGCGTTGCTGCACGAACTCGATCCCCACACCGGGGAATGGCTGGTGCCGGGCCTGTATCTTGAAAAAGTTACCGCCTTGATCAAGGGCCTGCCCAAACAGCTGCGCAAACGGTTCGTGCCCGCGCCCGATTTCGCCAGGGCTTGCGTGGAGAGTCTGTCCGCCAGCGACGGCTTGTACACCGGCGTCAGCCGCCAGCTGCAGGCAATGACCGGCGTCGAGTGCCCGGTGCAGGAGTTGGTTGCCGTGCAGTTACCGGCGCATCTGCGTCTGCTGTTCCGGGTACTGGACGAGCGAGGCGACACACTCGCCGAGGGTCGGGACCTCGGGGCGCTGCAACAGCAATGCAATGAATCGCCAGCGCCGCTCGACGCTGCCGGGCTGGAGCGCGAAGGCCTGCGCGATTGGGACTTCGGTGAGTTGCCCGAGTATCTGGAATCGGTGCACAACGGTATGACGGTGCGCGTTTATCCAACGCTGGTCGCGGAACAAGGCGGCGTCGCGCTGCGCTGTTTCGCCTCGCCCGGGCGTGCACGCGCGGCGCTGCCGGAGGGGTTGCGCGAGTTGCTCAAACACCGTCTGCACCCCGAGTTGCGCTACCTGCGGCGCAACATTCCGCACCTGGACGAGATGTGTATCTGGTATGTGCGTACCGGAAGCTGCAGACAATTGCGTGAAGACCTGCTCGACGCCGCGCTGGTGCAGGCACTGCTCGCCGGCCGGCCGGTGCCACGTGACCGCGAGGCTTTCGAGGCGATGCTCGACGCGGGCCGCGGTGCGTTGGCCGGAGTGGTGAATGAGCTGGCGGATTCGGCGTGCGAAATCCTGCAGCTCCACCACGAGATCAGCAATCGACTGTCGGGCGAATTGCCGCTCAACCGGGTGGAAGCGGCGCGTGATATACGCGACCAGCTCGAAAACCTCGTG
>Ga0224508_10001564_pt1 | contig 20430 bp, 17 predicted proteins | sample SF_Jan12_sed_USG_4_FD_170157 | JGI IMG/M metagenome (GOLD analysis project Ga0224508, IMG submission 170157) | Sediment microbial communities from San Francisco Bay, California, United States - SF_Jan12_sed_USGS_21 | ecosystem: Environmental > Aquatic > Marine > Sediment | place: USA... | reverse complement strand
CATGAGCAGAAAAAACGCCGCATTGGCGGTGTTCCTCGATGCTGCAATAGACACCGCGTTGGCGATCTCCTCCTGGAAGACGATCCGTTGTAGTCCGCGTGCCGCGAACAGCAACACCAGCCCATAGACAATGGGCTGATTGCCGAGCGGGTTCTTCGCCGCAGCGCCTGCCATGAAGCCGACAACGAGCATGAATACACCCAAAGGCTTCAGGATGTAGAGCAATGCCGGCGTGAAGTTCACCTCAGCCCCGTAGTGTCCCGCCATGACCTGGGGAAACGCCGGCGAAACGTTCAAGCCGAGGCCAATGGCCACGTGAAAAGCACACACGACCCACAAGAATATTTGCAGGGCAAGCAATGATCTGGATTTCATAATGACCCCCTCTGTCTGACGTCGGAATAGGTGTTCTTGCCAAATAACATGCCGTGCTTGGTCATCGTCTCGCTCGCGTAAAGGCGGTTGTAAACGAGAAACGTGCCCAGGCGATACATGGAATTAAGATGCGTCTCGAAATCCCAGACGCGCGTGAAAATCGACCCGATCGAGTTCCATCGCTTGCGGCACTCAAAGACGGTACCGGTGAGTTCGTCAGGCGTCATGTTTTTCGGCACGAACGCTGCATGATTAAAGCGATACTGCGGGTGCAACCACCACTTGCCACCCCACAGCAGTCGACCTTCGGACTCCAGCCGCTTAAACAATGGCGTGGACGGATACGGCATCAGAATATTGAATGCCGCGAAACAAAACTTGTGCTCCTCCGCAAACCGCAGCGTATCGAGAATCGATTCAGGCGTATCCGTATCGTGACCGAGCGTGAATGCGGCCCATGTCTGCAGGTGATGCTTGCGCAGAATCTCGACCTGCCGCGCGTAACCGTCCCAGCCAGCGGATTTCTTGCTGAGGTTGCAGGCCTTTCCCATGCCTCGAACGCTTGACTGCTGCACGGATTCGAAGCCAATCACGAAGCCCTGGCAACCACTGGCTTCAATGAGATCCATGAGTTCCGGGTCATCCGTCATGTCGATGGACCCCTGTGACACCCAGCGAATCTTCAGTGGAACCAGCGCCCGCAGAAGCTCCTTCGCACGCGTGTGATCGGAGACCAGGTTGTCATCTACGAAGAATATGAGCTTCCTGTCCTGATTCTCGATCTCCGCGACAACATCCTCGATCGGCCGGACACACTGAGTGCGTTTGAAAAACGTTGAAATGGCGCAGAACTTACACGCGAAGCGGCAGCCCCGGCCGAACTGCACCAGGCTTACCGGCAGGTAGCCCTTTCCCCTGTACAGATCACGCCGCGGCAAGACGGCATCCGGCTGCGGGTACTCCGTCTCGCCGGCGTACACTCTCCTGAGTGCGTTGTTGCGGACATCGTTGATAACCTCGGGCCAGATCGTTTCGGCATCGCCGGTAACGATTGCGTCTGCATGTTGCAGGCACTCGTCGGGTACCAGGGTCGGCTGGAAGCCTCCCATTACGACGGGCACGCCCCGCTCGCGGTACTCCGCTGCGATCTCGTACGCACGTCGCGCGTTGTAGATCTCAACCGTGATCGCAGCCAGGTCCGTCGGCTCGTCGAACGGAATGTCTTCCATCCGATCGTCGTAGAGAATGCACTCGACGTCCGGCGGAGAATAGGCAGCCAGCACGCCGAGCGTGAGCGGTTCCATGCGGCCCTCGTCGATGTACGGGCCGTTCGCCAGGCGACCGATATTGGGACGGAGATACGTCACCCTCACGGTTGTGACTCCAACCGCGGTTTCGGTCGCTTGATCGAACCGAGCCTGCGGCCCTGTTTGCGAAGAATTTCTCGACGGGAAACGAGGTTCGCTGCCAGGTAAATACCCGCCCTGTGTGGTGTACGGAGATTGGCCCGAACATCCAGCATTCGCCGCACGATGGAATTCGTCGAATTGAATCGTTTCCTGGCATGGAAGCACCCGCGGGTCAGCTCGTCGGGCGACATGCCGCGCGGCTCGAATGTTGCGTCACCGTAGCAGAACCCCGGATCGAGCCACCATTTGTCATGCAACAACCGCCCTTCGCTTTTCATGGTTTCGAATAACGGCGAACCCGGCATGGGCGTCAGGGGATTGAAGTTGGCCAGCAGGAATTTATTGCGTAATGAAAATTCGACCAGTTTGCCGAAGGAGTCCACGGTATCGGTGTCACAGCCAAGCACAAACGTGCCATACAGCATGATACCGGCGCGCCTGAACACGCCGATCGCCTCATCGTAAGACTGCCACTTGACGTTCCAGTGCTTCTTGAGTTCCCGCAGGCTGTCGATATCCAGCGACTCGAAACCCACCAGCGCGCTTATACAACCGCTGCGGCGCATCAGGCGCACGAGCGCCGTATCCCGTGCGATGTCGATAGACACCTGGCAAGACCAGCTGATGTTCAGGGGGATAAGCGCCGTGAACAACTCGCGAGCTATGTCGCTATCGACGAAAAGGTTGTCGTCTACAAGAAAAATATGGCGACGTCCGGAGCGGCGAATGTCTTCGACCACGTCCGCAACCGGGCGGTGCCTGAGGCTACTGCCGTAGAACGCACGTATCGAGCAGAATGAACAGTTGAACCGGCAACCGCGACTAAACTGGACCAGGCCGATGGGCGCGTACTGCTTGCCCGCGAAGATCGATCGATCCGGCATACTCCGATCCAGTGACGGAAATGATGGACTCTCGTAGATCCCCTGCATTGTTCCGCCGCGCGCATCCTCGAGGACGCGCTCCCATACGCCTTCCGCATCGCCTTTGACGACAGCATCTGCATGCTGCAGCGCCTCGTCAGGCAGGAACGTCGGATGATAGCCACCCATTACAACCGCAATTCCTTTGCGGCGAAAACCGTCCGCTATCTCGTAGGCACGACTTGCCGTATAGGTTTCGACCGTCAATGCGACCAGGTCGGTTTCATGATCGACGGGGATGGGCTCGAGTCGCTCGTCGAAAAACGAGATATCTATATCCGGCGGCGTCAAAGACTTGAGAATCGCGAAACACAGCGGCTCCATGGCGTCCGACGAGCGGTCGTCATACATGTTCGGCCGGATCATGGTGATTCTCATTGTTACTACCCGAAGCCCGCGTGTTAGAGTCAGACCACTCGGATTCGCTGTATTGAATCAACATCTCAATACTAGCAGCAATGGACCAAGTCATTGCTGCAGCTCCAGTGTAGCGAGAGAAAATCACGATGCTTCGAATAGCTTTGCTGTCACCGAAAGGCCCGCTATATCGTCATCGCGGCGGTATCTTCCGCAAGTCATTGCGGTATCCACCACTGACGTTGCCGACCCTCGCTGCATTGATTCCTGCCGATATCGAACACGAACTGGTCCTGTTCGATGAGGGCATCGAGGAGATTCCCGAAGACCTGGACGTCGACCTGATCGGGATCACCGTGATTACAGGTACGGCCAATCGCTCCTACGAACTTGCAGACCACTTTCGAAGCCGCGGCAAAACAGTCGTACTGGGCGGACCGCACATTACACTTGTCCCGGACGATGCGGCGCCGCACGCAGACGCGATAGTTGTCGGCTACGCCGAGGACACCTGGCCGCAGCTGCTACACGATTACCTGGGCGGGCAGGTACGCGAGCGTTACGACCAGGCACCGGGTCTCAGCCTTGCCGGCCGGCCACGCGCGCGCCGCGACCTGATTCCAGGTGGCCGGCATGTGAAGACAGGCGTCTTTGAAGCCACGCGGGGCTGCAATCATCGCTGTGATTTCTGTGTTGTACCGTTTGCCTGGGGCCGCAAGCCGTACCAGAAACCCGTTGACGAAGTCATCGACGAGATTCGCTCGACGGGGGCGAAACGCGCCATCTTCATCGACCTGAACCTGGTCGCCGACAAGGATTACGCGGCCGAGTTGTTCACGGCACTGATACCGCTGCAAATCCAGTGGGGCGGGCTCGCAACCAGTCTGCTCGCACGAGATGAAAAACTGCTCGATCTGTGCGCCCGAAGTGGCTGCATTGCGCTGCTTGTCGGTTTCGAGTCCATCTCACCGGCGGCGCTCAAAGACGTCAGCAAGAGCTTTAACTCGCCCGAACTCTACCGGGAGTGGATCGAGCGCTTTCATGACCATGGCATCGCCCTCAACGGTACCTTTGTCTTCGGGCTCGACAGCGATACAACGGACGTGTTCGAAGAGACGACCCAATTCGTGATCGACACCCGCATTGACCTGCCGCGCTTTGCGATCCTGACGCCGTTCCCGGGTACCGCCCTGCACGAGCGGCTCGACGAGCAGGGACGCATCCTCACGAAGAACTGGGAACTTTACGACGGCCAGCACGTTGTCTTTCAGCCCGCACAGATGAGTATCGACGCCCTGGAGAAGGGCAACATGCAGACCTGGCGCGACGTATACAGCTACCGGTCTATCGCCCGGCGCATGCGCGCAACGCCCATTTCGAAGGCCTTGTACCTGGCGGCGAATTTCGGCTATCGCTTCTACGGTCGCAGGCTGGATCGCTTCTATACCTGCGACTGGCAGTTGCTGCAGCGCGAGTCCACACCCCTGCAGGCGCAATAATGCCTGTGAACGGAGTCAACGCACGCATGCGCCTGACACTGATCCACCCTTGTGTCGGCCGCTGGGCCGGGGACCAGAAATACATTCGCAGCTGGCAGATGGAACCGCTTGCGCCTGCGGCGGTAGCCGGACTCACTCCGCCCGATGTCGACGTTCGCTTCTATGACGACAGGCTGGAGGTTATTCCCTACGACGAAGCAACGGACCTGGTGGCGATCAGCATCGAGACTTACACGGCGAGGCGTGCCTACCAGATTGCGACGGAGTACCGGCAACGAGGCACACCGGTCGTGCTCGGTGGCTTCCACGCAACGCTTTGTCCAGAGGAAGCCTCACTGTATGCCGACGCAGTCATTGTCGGCGAGGCTGAAGACCTGTGGGCAACGGTCATCGATGACGCCCGTCACAACACATTGCAGAGGTTCTACCGGCAAGACAACCGACCCAATCTCGCCAGGACGCGCATCGACCGCAGTATTTTCGAGGGCAAGCGCTATGTGCCGGTGACCCTGATCGAGGCCGGGCGCGGCTGTCATTTCCGTTGCGAGTTCTGTGCCGTCCAGAGCTACTTCGGCGCGACGCAATTGCGGCGACCCATTGATCACATCCTGGAGGAAGTTGCGCAATCCAGAAAGCGCAACAGCTTCTATTTCTTCGTCGATGACAACATCACTTCGAATTTTGAAGAAGCCAAAGAACTCTACCGGGAGCTTGGCAAGCTGAAGATCCGCTGGGTCTCACAGGCGAGCATCAACGCCGCGCACGACGAGGAATTTCTTGACTTGATTTCCAGGAGCGGCTGCCAGGGGCTGCTGATCGGTTTTGAGAGCCTCGAGCGCGATACGCTGCATATGATGAAGAAGAAATTCAATACGATGGGCGGTGGCTACGAGGTCGCGCTGGAGAAGCTGCGGCGCTACAACATTCGACTCTATGCGACATTCGTATTCGGATACGGCAATGACACGGCCAGGACGTTTGACGAAACCGTCCGCTTTGCCAACGAGCATCGCTTCTACATGGCCGCCTTTAATCACCTGACACCCTTTCCGGGCACGCCGCTGTACGCACGCCTCAAGGAAGAAGGTCGGCTGCTATACGACTCGTGGTGGCTGGATCCTTCCTACACCTATAACAAGATTCCGTTCCAGCCTGAGTTGCTGGAACCAGAGGAGCTGCAGGAGTTGTGTATCAAGGCGCGTGCGGAGTTCTATTCCGTAAAAAATATTCTGCGGCGCTTCGCAGACCCGGTGAATCGCTCCAATGCGTTCATGGCGCGGCAGTTCCCTCTGATCAACTTCATGATGCGCCGCGAGGTCCAGCAACGTAACGATCTGCCGCTGGGCGACGAGGGCTGGTCCGGTCAACTAAGACCGGGATACGGGTACGCCTGATTCGACCAACGCACATGCCAGCACATTTGACGTTCGAAGCCGCGACTGACGCCACTGAACCGCAGCTGCGCAAGCTGCTCAGGGACAACCCGGTCGGCGGCAATATCCAGGTTTGCCTGGAGCGTGAACCGAATGCGTTCTACGCGGCAGGCATTTCCGGTGACGAGTATCAGATGATGCTGGCGCTGGGTGGCGACCCCTGCCACGTGATCGGCTCGGGTGGACGATTCGAGTTGCTGACTTACGTCAACGGCCATGAGCAGCGCGTGGGCTATTTTGGTGAACTGAGGGCTGAGGGTGGCCTGCGGACACGCCGCAAGCTGCTGCTTGGGTCGTACCAGACCATGCGTCGCTTTCACGAAGCCGGCAACGTGCCGTACTACATGACGACGATTATCGAAGATAATCATGCGGCTCGCCGGCTGCTGGAAGCCGGGCTGGCCGACATGCCCACCTACCGTCCGCTCGAGAAGATAGTCACATTCACGATACCGGCCAGGTCGGGGGCGCGTCGCCACCGCCGGTCACAACACATCGTATCCGGTAGCGAGCGCTCGATCCCGCGCATTGCCGGGATGCTCCAGGAGCACGGTACCCGGTACCAGTTCTACCCGAAATGGGGTGCAGATACGTTGCGCTCGGAGATTCGCTGCCGAGGCCTCTCACCTGGCGATTTCCTGCTCAGCGAAGATCGGGACTCCCAGGTCCGGGGCAGCCTTGCCCTGTGGGATCAACGCGCGTTCAAGCAGACGGTCATCCATGGATACTCCAGACAACTTGGCCGGGCACGGCCCCTGATCAACCTGCTTGCCCCAATGCTCAGGCGACCGCGACTACCGGCCCCGGGTGCAAGGCTGGAAAGCGCGTTTCTCTCGCATGTCGCAGTCGCCGAGGAAGACGGGGATACCCTCGAGGCGCTTATTTCCTGCAGCTGCAGGCGTGCCATGGAACGTAATATTGATTACGTCATGATTTCCTTCGCAGAAAGACATCCGCTCACGGCAGTCGTGCGCAAGCGGTTTCCCTGTCACAGTTATGTCAGCGTACTTTATGTTGTTTACTGGGAGGACGGTGCACCAGCAGCCGAATCTCTGGACGATCGTATTCCACACCCGGAGGTAGCTATTCTGTGAACGGCAATATTGTCAGGCGCAGTGCGGTGGACAGGGACACTCGTGCTGCAATGTATGAACTTTTTTGCCAGCAATTTGACGGCGTCTCCTTCGATGTATTCTCTGACGATCTTGATGAAAAGAACTGGGTGCTCCTGCTGCACAGCGACGACGGGAAGCTGTGCGGGTTCTCGAGCATGCATATTTATGACACGAACGTTGCCGATCGGGAGATTGCGGTTGTCTACTCGGGCGACACGGTGGTCGACAGCGCGACCTGGAATGACTCGGCACTGAGCTACTACTGGATGGGCGCCATCGACTACTTGCGGCGCCTGTACCACAAGGAAGTTTTATATTGGTTCCTGATGGTATCCGGATATCGGACCTATCGGTTTCTTCCTGTCTACAGCGCGTGTTTCTACCCGCGTTATGACGAGGAAACGCCCGACGATATTCAATTGATCATGGACACGGTCGCTGGCGCAAGGTTTGGCAACAACTACAGCCGCGAATCCGGACTGGTGCATCTCAACTCCCCCGCCACACTGAAAGCAGGATACTGCGGCATCCCGGAGAACCGGCTCACCGACCCGCACATCGCGTACTTCGCAGCACGCAACCCAAACCATGAGCAAGGCGACGAGCTCGTGTGTTTTGCCGTGCTGACCGAAGACAAGCTGACCCGCCTCGGCCGCCGTATGTGGGCCAGGGGCCGCAGGCTCTTTCCTGAAATTGCCGCCGAGTGAAACTCGACGCCGCCATTGCCAACAACATCTGGCTCGCCGCAAGCATGCCCGAGTTCCTGAGGTTCAATCGCGCCGCCACCAGGGTCGAGGCAACACAGCGGCAGCTACTCAGCCGCTACTTGCGTAACAATTCGACGACGGAGTTCGGTCGCGCGCACAATTTCACGGGGATTCGCTGCTGGGAAGAGTTTGTCGAACGCGTGCCCGTCCGCAACTACGATGCGCTCGCGCCCTGGATCACGAAAATCGCCGCCGGTGGCGACGGTGTACTGACTGCCGAGCCCGTTCGCCTGCTCGAACCATCGAGCGGATCTTCGGGCGCCGAGAAATGGATTCCCTATACAAGCCAGCTACAGACGGAATTTCGCCGCGGTGTGGCCACGTGGATAGCCGGCCTGTTCCTGGAGATGCCGGCGCTGACAACAGGCCGTGCGTACTGGAGCCTGACGCCGCCGGCCCAGCGCGAGCGAACGGACGAGTCCAGCGTACCGATCGGATTTGACCAGGACAGTGCCTACCTCGGTGGCCTTACACAACGCCTGATCGGCCGCACGCTCGCGGCGCCAGAGGCACTGCGCCTTGAATCCGATATGGAACGCTTCTGGCGCCTGACACTGTTGTCGCTCCTGAGGTGCCGCGACCTGCGCCTGATCTCCGCGTGGCACCCGACCTACATCCTGTTGCTGCTGCGCTACATGCGCGACAACTGGTCGAGCCTGCTCGACGACCTGGCGACGGGCCTGGTTACAGACACGCTTCGAATTCGATCTGACCGGTCACGCTGTCGAGAGCTTTCCAGGCTTGGCCCCGACAACGCTGCCGCGATTTGGCCAGAGCTCAGGCTGATCAGCTGCTGGGCCGATGCACACGCTGCGCATTTCACGCCCGACCTTTGTGCCGAGTTCCCCGGCGCCCATCTGCAAGCCAAGGGGCTCATTGCCACTGAAGCCTTCGTCACGCTACCGCTCGCTGCAAGCAGACCATTGGCCATTCGCAGCCACTTTCTCGAGTTCCTGGATGAGCGCGGCGACATTCACCCGGCCTGGTCCCTGGAAGAGGGATCAACCTACAGCGTAGTTGTCACGACCGGTGGCGGCTTGTACCGCTACGCACTGCAGGACCAGGTCCGGGTCACGGGTTTCTACAGAGACGTAGCGAGCCTCCGATTCCTGGGCAAAGCGGACAACGTGGCAGACCATTTCGGTGAAAAACTCAATGAGGCGTTTGTGGCCGCCTGTCTCGACCATGTATTCGCGTTGTTCGATCTGAAGCCGCGCTTCGCCATGCTCGCCCTCGACAGCCCGGACCGACTGCCCGCCTATGCGCTCTATCTCGAGCAGCAGTCGCGGCCCCCACCGGAACTGAGCGGCGCGCTCGAGGAGCAGCTTCGCCGCAATCCGCATTACGATCTCTGCATTCGCCTGGGGCAACTCCACCCGGTACGGACATTTCTGGTCAGGAAGAACGCCTACGAGGTCTTTGCGAGAACCCTGGTCGCTTGCGGCGCACAACTGGGAAACATCAAGCCGACACCATTGAGCCGCCGTTCGGACTGGTCGAAACACTTTGCCGACCCTGATAGTCAGGATTCCTGACGCGCCCGCAACCATCTGGCCGGAAGCGATCTCAGGATCGCGGGCAGGAAGATCAGATCGGCCACCAACGCCGCTACTGCAATCAACGCAATCAGCCCGCCAACCTGGCGTGTCGGCAGGAAGCCACCGAGGATCAGTGTTGCGAATCCCGATGCCAGCAACACGCTCGTCACCATCACCGGCTGGCCAACCTCGAGCAGCATCGCCCTGACGGCGGCACCAATCCCGCCAGCATTTCTCAGATGAGCTTCGAATGCGGTCATCAGGTGCACTGTGTCATCGACCACGATACCCAGCGCGACTGCGGCGATCGTCACGGTCGCCGGGTTGAGTGGAATATCGAGAATCGTCATCGCACCGAGCCCGATCGCGATCGGCAGCAGATTCGGGACCATTGCGACCAGCCCGAGCACAACTGACCTCAGAAGCACGATCATGATCAATGACACGACGGCCAGCGCCACGGAAAAACTCCGCAGCTGGCTGTCGAGAAGATGCGACTGCATCCTGCTCGCCAGGACTGCCTGCCCCGTCATCTCCACGGTCACGCCCGATCCCCCGAAGGCCTGTTCGACACGACGGTTAATCGCCGGGAGTTCATCGACTAATTCCTGCGCCGACGACAGTGGCACCCGGGCAGCGATTCGAGCCTCGGTGAAGTCCGGCGTAACCCAGGCTCCGAGTTGCGCGTCATCCCGCAGCCTGGCCAGCAATTCGTTGGTCAGGAAACGCGTCCGCGGTAAGGCGAAGCCGTCGTCGCCTGCATCCCTCGCGATACGTGCCGCCTCTTTGACGAAGTCCGCGACTGATGTGGCGCGGGCGATCTTTGTGTTGGCCACCAGCCAGTCTTGCAGCTCTTCCATGCGTCGAAGAACAGCGGGCTCATTCAGCGTGCCGTCGGGTGATGACAACAGGAACTCCAGCGACAGCGCTCCCCCGAACGCGTTGTCAATGCGCAGCGTATCGACACGAATCGGATCGTCATGACGGATCCAGGACATCGGATCGAGACCTGACTCAACCCGGGTCGCCTGCCAGATGAAACCAACACCGGTCAGCAGTGCGAGCAGCAGGATTCTCCGCGGATGCTCCGACGCGATGCTATGCACGCCCTGCAACAGTCGCTGCACGATAGACCGGGCTACGGTGGATCGGCGACTCCGAATCCTGCGTCGCATTAGCAGCATGATGGGCAGGAACGTCACGCTGACGACAAACGCTGCGAACACGCCGACAGCCGCGGTAATTGCGAACTCATGCACGGGCTTGAGCTCACTCACCAGCAGGGAAAGCAGGCCGATTACCGTGGTGATACTGGTGAAGAAGCAGGGCTTTAGAAGCCTTTCGACACTGTCGATGACGGCCGCTCTGTTCTCGAGGCCACTCTCGAGGTTGTGCAGGTACCTGGCGATCAGGTGTATGGAATGCGCTACGCCAACAGCGAGAATTAGCGGGATCAGAACCACCGAGATCACGGTCATCTTCCATGCAGCAGCCGCCATCAGCCCGTGCGCAATGACAACGGCGATGCCAACGACTCCAAGCGGAATCAGCGTCAGCGGCACGCTCTGTACCAGGCCGTAGGCGAAGATCGCGATAACCAGGATCATCACCGGTACCAGGATCTGCAAATCCTGGGCATTGCGTCGGGCGCCAGCCTCCCCCAGGACAGGTGCGCCTGCTATGGCATAGTCGATGTCGACGCCGGTTGTTGCCTCACGAACAATGCTGCGCAGACCGGATACGAACTCATGCTTGTGAGCAAACGTATTGCCCTCACGCGCATAGTGAATGACGATGGCAGTGGCGGTGTTGTCCGGCGACAGAAGCAGCGCTCGCTGGAGCGGGCTGGCGAGTAGTGTTGACCGGTATTCGGGTGCATTGATGCCACCGACCTGACCCAGCCCGGCAGAGTGAGTGAGTGACTGGACGTGGTCTGCAAACCTGAGCTTTGCTGCCGCTTCCGATATCTGGTCTACCGCGGCGAGTACATCTGGCGCGAGGATATCGTCCGCGAAAATGCCGGCGATGACTATCTGATCTGACTTGAACACCTCGGTGAAGCGATCGTATGTCGCGAGACTCGGGTCTGTGTCGAGAAACCAGGATTCGACCGAGTTATCGAATTCGATCCTGGAAATCGCAGCCACTGACAGGGCCGTCAGAGCGGCGAGCGTCAATAGAATCGCCCAGCGATTCCTTACCAGCAACTGTGCGTATCGGACGGACACCTTCCCTCCAGCGACTAGTCGCTCTTAAGAGCCTTACCCCCGCTTATTCCAGGCGCCTGGTCACGTCCGCCGCATCCTGCCGTGACTGCGTCGGCGTAATCTTTGGATAACCGAACCAGAGCATACCAACGACGAACGCCTCCGTTTCGTCAACGTCAACAATCTCGAAGAAGCGTGCATCGCGCGTAATCGGGCCCGTCGTCCATTTTGAACCGACACCGGCTTTCCACAGGTACAACATGAAGTTCTGGACGGCCGCGCAACACGCCGCGTAGTCCTCGCGCTCGCGCAGGTCGTCCTCATTGCGCTGGCAGGTGACGACGATCCAGCCGGGCTTTTCGCTCCAGGTCTTGCGCTTGTGTTCAGCCAGCTCTGCGCCTTTCTCGTCACCAACCATGTCCGCACACAAGTTGACGATGTGCGCAACGGTCTCCTTGCCCGGCAAGATGAAGCGCCAGGGTTCGGAGACGTAGTGATTGGGCGCCCAGGTTGCAACTTCGATCGCCTCACTGACGAGCTCATCCGGCACCGGCGTCTGGATGTACTGATCGACCGTTCGGCGCCCGCGCAGGACACGGGCAAATTCCCGTAACTCCTGCGTTTCATAGCTGGGCGTCTTCTTCATCGATCTAACGGACACCATGCGTCATGCGGCGCAGTACGTCGTTCTTGAGGATGAAGTGGTTGTAGAGTGCGCCCAGTACGTGCACCACGAGCAGGATCGCCACGGCCTTCCACGCGAACTCGTGCACTTCTTCCCAGAAATGATGTGCGTCGCTGCTCTTGTCGATCGGCAGATGCAACTTGAACAGGCCGAAGAACGGTATGCCGGAACCCGCCGTCGCGATCGTCAGTACACCCGATATGGACTGCGCGAATACTGCAATGTACAGGCCCCAGTGTACGGCCGATGCCGACCATGCCTGCCATACCGGGACGCCTTCGGAATGTCCCGGCGTGTCGTTCATCCACCGCCAGATAATGCGGAGGGACATCAGGCCGAAAATAGTCATGGCTATCGAGGCGTGGATCATCCTGATATAGGCCTTTTCGTCACCCCGCTCCATCCCGGACTGCTCCAGGCCAAGGTAGATCAGCACGAAAATGCCGATCGCAATCATCCAGTGCAGCGCTTTCGCCAGCGAACCCCATTCCGTTGTTGTGTTACGCAATCCCATGTCCTCTTCCTTTCCTGGAATTGAAAAAATCCGGATCTAGCTTATGCCAGCTCTCTCGTTGTAAATACGGCCAAGGCGTATCGCCACGAGTATCCATACAACGGCTATCCCGCCGATGACCGCCGCGATGCCGGCAAGGCCCAGCCCGAGCTTGTCGGCGAGCAGTGTGAACACCCACGCCGTGAGCACGTCGCCGCCACGGTAAACGACCACATCGATAACAGGCTTCGCCTTGAAGCGAGTTTCTCTATCGAGCACCGTAAACAGCATCTCCCTGCTCGGCCTCGTAATCGCGTAATTGCCCACACGCCGGCCGACCTGGAAAATCGCCAGGACCAGCAGGACCGGTGAAGCAACCAGGGCGATGATGCCCAGCGCGACCAGGCCCGGGACCATTGCCAGTGCGGTCTGCATGCCGAACTTGATTACGATTCGGCTGGTAATCAGGGCCGCCGTAAGCAACGTCAAGACGTTGGTCGAGATTTCGATCCAGGACCAGACCTTGGCCCGAAATTCCAGGGAGTACTCACGCGTGAGGTTCTGCAACTCAAAATACACGAAGGTATTGATCGTGACGTAAAACAGAATGAACGCACAGATCCACAGAAGGTAGCGATCTGAGAACAGTACGGAGAAACCCGAAAACGGATTGGTCCCGAGTGCCTGCTGTGCACTCAGGTCCGTCACGGTATCCTCGTTGTGCAACTGCGACGTCTTAAGTCGCCGCAAGACGGGAATCACAAATACCGGGACGATCAGCAGACTCGCCGACATCAGCAAGAGGCCATTGGCGCCCAGACGATCGACGAGCGACGCTGTGATGGTCGGTCCGACAAGCGCCCCGACTGTCGTGCCTGCCGCGATGACACCGAAGACCCTGCGGGCCTGTCCCTTGTTGAACACGTCGGTCATGAAACTCCAAAAGACCGACAAGTTGAAAAGGCTGAAGACACTGACCCAGACGTAGAACCCCTTGTTGACCAGCGTCGGGTCGGGGACATTCGTTCGAACCAGGAACAGCGCGAGAAAGGTCAGTGCGAAGAAGACGTAAACGCCTGGCACCATGGTCTTGAAACGGATGAAGGTCAGGGCCGCGCCGTAGACGCTGACCGCAACCAGGCTGAGTCCAAAATTAATCGTCCAGGTTACCGCGAGGCCAACGTTGCCCCAGTCGCCACCGAGTGCATCCCGAAGCGGCTTCAGAATCGAATACGATGTCATTAGGACCAGAACGAGTCCGAACGAAAGCAGCACCGCGGCGACTTCGTTCTTCTCAATCTTTGCGACAGCTGCGAGGAAGCCCTTCGAGTTCGAATCACTCATCGGGTCGTCTCATTACAGCTAGAAAGCGCTGTGACCATGCCTATCTCCGTGCCTGCAAATGCAAGCACGAAGCCTATCACTTGCAGCCTTTAGTCTGCAGCAGCAATCGCGCGGGCAGCGGCCAGCAAGTCGTCCGCCGGCAGCCGCACCTTGTAATTTGGATTGATATACGTAAATGCGATCACGCCGTCGCGACCGATAGCGAAGACGGCAGGAACCGGTAATATGCCCTGCCGCTCCATCGACGATCTCGCGTAACCGTCGCCCTTCTTGTTCACGTAGTCGATCGTGCGCTGCGCTGCCTTGAATGCGATGCCGAGCGCAATCGATGCCTGCGCATCGGCGTCGGACAGGATCGTGTAGTCCAGTCCTGCTATGTCTTCCTGCGCCTGGTGCTCGAGGCTGTCATAAAGCAACTCCGGTCGATCACCGCTCAGGAACAGCACGTCGATTCCCATCGAGCGAATCTCGGGAATAACATGCCGCATCTCGGAGAGATACATGTTGCAGTATGGGCACCAGCCGCCCCGGAAAACGAGCAACATGACCGGCCTGTCGAGATTCTCCGGGTTGAAGTCGAACGCCTCTGATGCGACTGACTGGACGATGAAGCGAGGCGCAAGATCGCCAACGCCCAGCGGCTGGATCTGGTCGGCCGTATCCGCGACGGGCACGTCGGCATGACCATGACGAATCGCCGTGCTGCAGACCAGGCTGAAAATCAGGACGGCGGCCAATGCTGCCGGGATAAGGGAACGTGTCATGTGGTACTCCGGTATTTCGGAAACAGACCGGCATCGCGGCCCTATTATTACTCGTGCCTGAGCGCGTCGATAGGATCGAGCGAGGCCGCACGCTTGGCGGGCCAGATCCCGAACACCATGCCGACGGCAGCGCTGAATCCGAAAGCGGTCAGGGCCGAACCCGATGTCACTACCGTCTGCCATCCAGCGTAGCGCGCCAACAGCGCGGATGCCGTCGCACCCAGCGCCAGCCCGATCAGGCCACCTAGCAGGCAGAGAATCGTCGACTCCACGAGGAACTGCAGCAGGATGTTGCCGCGGGTTGCGCCCAGCGCCTTGCGCACACCTATTTCCCGGGTCCGCTCGGTCACTGTCACGAGCATGATATTCATGATGCCGATGCCGCCGACGACGAGGCTCACGCCCGCGATGCCCGCCAGCAGATAGGTGAACACCTCGGTGGCTTCCTGGCGCGACTCCGCGAACTGGCGCCGGTTCATGATGGCGAAGTCATTGTCCTTGCCCGGGAGAATACCGTGCTCGCGTCGCAGCACCCGCTCGATCTCCAGCATCGCCATCTCGGTTGTAGACGAATCCGCGACCAGGGTGCTGATGGTTTCGACAAACTCATCGCCCGTCACGCGAAACTGCGCCGTCGACAGGGGAATCCAGACGTCGTCGTCCGGATTGCGCCAGCCCGACCCGCCCTTCGACTCGAGAATGCCGATGATCTCGAAGGTAACCGAGCGAATCTGCACCGAGCGGCCAATCAGTGCCTCAGGTTCTGCATCGAGCATGCCGGGTATCTCGGCACCGAGAACGACGACGCGTTTGCGGGCGGCCTCGTCAGAGGCCGAGAACATGCTCCCGTGTGCCAGCGTAAAACCATGCACGCTCGGGTAGTTCGGCGTGGTACCGATGACTGAAATATTCAGGTTGCGGTTGCCATACTTGATCTGGAAACGGCTGTTAATCTCGGGCACGACCGCCGCCACGTGCTCCATGCCCGTCGACAATGCGAGCGCATCGTCGGTCGTCAGCGTCCGTTGGTTTCGTGCAACGCCGCGACTGAACCAGGCGGACGACTGTACCGACAGGATGTTGCCGCCCAGCGCGGCCATCTGCTGATCGATTTGCCGTTGCGCGCCCGTACCCAGCGCGACCATCGTAATCACTGCGCCGACGCCGATCACGATACCGAGCATGGTCAGCAGCGCCCGGAACAGGTTGCTCCGAATGGACGACAGTGAGATGCGAATGGTCTCTCCGATCAGCATGGCGTCAGCCGATTCCCGGCACTCCCCCGACCCGGCGATTGATGAATCGCTGCAGGTCCTGTTGCGTCTCCAGTAGATGTGAACTGGGCAGGATCAGGACTCGCTCGTCGTCACCCAGGCCACTGACTACTTCGACGTTGTCGAGATCCGTGACACCCGTGGTCACCTTGCGTATTTCGCGACCGGGCGTGTCCAGGACGACCCAGAATTCACCGCCGAAGCGATAATCGGTATTGCCGCCGCTGCCGCGCTTCCCGCGCTCTCCCCGATTGCCACCAGGCCGGCCACCGCGCGGCCGCTCCGCATTTGTCGCTTGTGGGGTCGCTTCCCCGCCTGACAGGGCCGCAGTGATGTCTTCGACGGGACGATCGAGAATCAGCGCTGTTGATTCGAGGTCGCGCCGTGTCCTGAGTGCCATCACCGGGATGGTCATGGCGTCCTCGGCGCGCGCGATGGATACCTCGACTTCGGCGTTCATGCCGGGCATCAGGAGCCCATCCGGATTCTGGATGGAAACCAGCACCGCGAACATCGTGACGTTCTGCTCAATGACAGCCTGTGGTTCGATCTTGACGACCTCACCCGGAAACGGCTGGTTCGGGTACGCCGCTACCGACACGGTCGCACGCATGCCCGGGCGGATCTTGCCGATGTCCGTTTCGTCGACCAGCGAACGAATCTGGACGGCGCTCAGGTCAGCCATCTGCAGCAGCATTGTGCCACCTGCAAAATCCTGTGTCGGTGAGGAAATCACCTGGCCAATCTCGACCGGCTTGAAGATGATGGTTCCGCCAATAGGTGCCCTGATGTCGGTATCGTCGACGGCGATGCGGGCGTTCTCAACGGCCACTTCGGCAGTGACGACCTGTGCCTCTGCATTGGCCAGGTCGAGCGTCGCCTGCTCGAGATCCGACTGGGTCAGCGTGCCGTTTGCGACCAGCGATTCGACACGCTTCTTCTGCGTCGTCGCAATTTCCCGGCGAGAGATCGCTGCCTTGAGCTCCGCATCCGACTGCGCCAGCCGATTGCGGACGATACGCGGGTCGATACTGACCATGAGGCTGCCCTCCTCGACCTGATCGCCGGTTTCCACGCTCACGCCGAGTACCTCACCCGACGCTTTAGATTTCACCTCAACGGTCGAGAGCGGCTCGACAATGCCGGCCGAACTGACGGCCACTTCGAGCGTACGATACTGGACGCCGGCCGTGTCATAGATGGGAGTAATGTCCTCTTGCTCGGCACACGCGCCGATTAGCAATGCCGGAAGAAGGATCAGGATTCGTTTCATCAATTCTCACTCATGACTTGGTCGCTAACGATATCACCATCGCTCAGGCGGACTACTCGATTGGCGCGATCCGCAATATGCTGTTCATGCGTAACGACGATCAGTGTGTTGCCCTGGCTCTTGAGCGTGTCGAAGAGCCCCATGATCTCCTCGCCCGTGCTCGAGTCCAGGTTACCGGTGGGCTCGTCTGCGAGCAGGATGCTCGGCCGCGTCACGAGTGCCCGGGCAATGGCCACGCGCTGACGCTGCCCACCCGACATCTCCGATGGCCGGTGACCCATGCGATCGCCAAGGCCGACTTTTTCGAGCGCTTCGCTTGCGAGCGCGTGCCGCTCTTTTCTCCGGATACCACTGTAGACAAGTGGCACTTCAACGTTGGCCAGTGCCGACATGCGCGGTAAGAGATTGAAGGTCTGGAAAACAAAGCCGATCTCACGATTCCGAATGCGAGCGAGCTGGCGGTCGTCCAATGTCGAAACACGTTCGCTGTTTAGCCAGTACTCGCCGTCGGTCGGCCGGTCGAGGCAACCGATGATGTTCATGAGCGTCGACTTGCCCGAACCCGATTGCCCCATGATCGCCAGGTACTCGTTGTACCCGACTTCGAGATCAACGCGGTGCAACGCATCGATGTAGCTGCCGCCCATGACGTAGCGACGCTGCAGCCTTTCGAGGCGAATGATGGGGTGGGAAGTGTGGCTCATGGAACCCGGACTATACTTGCCTTTGAGCCGGGTATTAAGGGAAGACTAGACCGCTTTCTCGAGGAGATCGTCGCCCCGAATGTTGGTGACGCCACGACAACGCGCCTTGGCACGGTACATTGCCTGGTCGGCTTCGCGCAGCAGGCCGGTCAGCGTGTTCGCATTGTCCGGGTAGAGCGCAAGCCCAATACTCGCCTTGCAGACCAGTTTCTGGCGCCCGACGTTGTAGGGTTCTTCCAGGGCACGGGTCAGGCGCTTGGCAAGCCTGTCAGCAAGCTCGGCGTCGACGTCAGGCACCAGCGCAACAAACTCATCCCCGCCCGGACGGCCGATGATGTCGCAGGACCGCAGGCTCCTCTTGAGGCGCTCCGCCGCAATTCTGAGCAGTTGATCGCCAATTTCATGGCCATACTGGTCGTTGATCGCCTTGAATTCGTTGAGGTCGATGAACAGGAGAGCGCCCGTCGCATCATCATCGCTTTCCGTCAGCCGTCGCGACGCATCGTGTTCGAAACCACGGCGATTGCGCACACCGGTCAGCGGATCTGATGCCGCGATCGATTGCATCTGGCGTTCCTTGGCCTTGCCATCCGTGATGTCGACGAAGGTCGCCGCGACATCGTCGCCGACAGGCTCACAGATGACACGCAACCAGCGAACCGCCCCCCGCGCATGCTGGCGCACTTCTATCTCGAGGCTGTTGCCTCGCTCGGCCGATCTTGCAAAGCGCGTCACAGCATCTTCGACATCGCCGTCGCCCATACCGGTTACCGCGTGTCGCATGATCTGCATCGCGGAGCAGTCAACCAGCTCATCGACATCGGTTTCCAGGAAACGGCCTGCCGCCGAATTCGCGAAAATACTGCGCAGTGCCTTGCCACCTTTCTCGTCCGTGACCCAGCTGAAGCGCACGATGCCGTTCACCGAGTGGTCGATTAGCGTTCGCAGCAGCTTCTCGCTCCGACGCACTTCGATTTGCGCTTTCTCGACATCGCTAACGTCGCGGAACATGAGGACCTGGCCACCTCGTGCCGATGCACGACTCGACTCAATGGGTGAGACCTGCACGTGCAGGAAACGGCCTGTTGCCGTCATCATCTTCTGCGGTTCGCCACTATCGAGAACCTCGAAAACCTCGGTTGCTTCCTCACCGAACACTTCTTTGAGTGGCGTGCGCAGAGCCTGCGCCTCGTCTGTAGCAAGCATGCTCTCAGCCGTATGATTCAGACCGATGATCCGGCGTTGATCGTCGATAACGACCACCGGATCCTGCATATTCTGAAACACGGTCTCGTAGGCCAGTGGCGAGAATTCGATAATCTGCTCGCCGAGAATCAGCCACGCGTAGATTGGCAACATGGCCGCGAATACAAGAGGCACAAATGAAATCGTATCGGGTCCGATACCCACGTCGTATGCGGCGGTCGCGGCCAACGGCCCGATGCAAGCTGCAACGAGCAGGAACAAGCCGCGTCGATGCGCCGGCGCCACCGCGGAACTGTGAGAAATGAGTGTGAACATGGCTGCGCCGAATACCGCGTAACTGTAAGGCAGGTGCCCGAACAGGAACCACGGTCCCCATTGTTCCGGGAACGTCAGAAACTGGCCGGCTTCGTTGGCAAACGGCCCGTACCACATCAGCTCGTGATACTGGTTGCTAGCCGCGAGCGCGACCGAGATGACCGGTATGATCGTCAGCAAGACCAGCCTTGATCCCGGCGTCTCGTTACCCGTGTACTCCCTGAAGCAGACGTAAGCGACGATCGGCGCCAGGGCCGTGCCTATGAAATGCCCGGTGCGGCCCAGCGAGAACATGAAAAAAGTGTCGGACAGCAACTCGATCGCGCCGCCCATTACCCAGAGACTGATGACGATAAACAGCACACCGATCGGGACACTGCCGACTTCACGCTTGAACGTGACCAGCCGCAAGCCCATCAACGCGTAACAAGCTGCGGTGAAGATCAACAGTATTGACAATGCGACATCGAGATTCATCGATCCCCGGACTGATTTGACGGAATATCTTGAGCAATTGTAAAACGCATAAACACTTGATTCGTGGACCTGTTTCTCAGGTTTTGCACCCAGTCTGGCTGCATATGGTCGAAGCAGGACAAGCACACCGCCGAGGGCTCTGACACGCCGCGAACGTCGTCATTCTTTGGACCGGGTCTCAAAACTGTCGATCAGGTCGTGTTCTGTTGAACATAATTGGGCAAAAATTACCTGATCCATGGACCGCCTTTTAAAAATAGCCCGATCCGGAA
>Ga0224508_10001563_pt1 | contig 20436 bp, 16 predicted proteins | sample SF_Jan12_sed_USG_4_FD_170157 | JGI IMG/M metagenome (GOLD analysis project Ga0224508, IMG submission 170157) | Sediment microbial communities from San Francisco Bay, California, United States - SF_Jan12_sed_USGS_21 | ecosystem: Environmental > Aquatic > Marine > Sediment | place: USA... | reverse complement strand
GCACGATCGCCAGTTTCTCGACGATGAACAGTTTGCCCTGTACAGCGAGTTTGAGCCCGGGGTGAGGATTCTGATCATGTCCGACTCCTGTCACAGCGGCACCGTGTGCAGGGGAGGACCGCTACGTGACCCGAGGAAGTCGACAACGGCGCGTTGCATGCCCCCTGAGTCGGTGAGGCCTATCTACGTTGCAAGAAGGGCGGACTACGACCGTATTCAGGACGAAACACCCCAGGTTAAAGAGGACGAGGTGCGCGCCAGCATCCTGCTTCTGGCTGCTTGCCAGGATACGCAGCAAGCCGATGGCGATGCGTTTCACGGGTTTTTCACCCAAGCGGTTCTCGACACCTGGGATAGCGGCAAATTTGAGGGCAGTTACAGAGAGTTCTTTGCCGCGGTCGGCAATGAGCTGGATCGTGTAGGCCGCAGCAAGTCAAAAGCGCGCATGGCGGCCGGCGAACCTCCCGACGATTCCGAGTTCCAGGTACCCAATCACTTCCGCATCGGCGCCGAGGATTCGGCATTCGACCAGCAACAGGCGTTCCAGATCTGAGTGCTTACTCTACCGTCCAGCTACTCGGGCCCTTGATGAAGTCCGCAATACTCTTCGTACGTTTCATGCGCGTCGGGTGATGCGCGTAAAACGCATCCTCGAAGCTGACGGCCGGTTGGCGATAGATCACGCCCATCGCGACCGGCAGGTGCAGGTCGATCAGCAGTCGAGCGACGACTGCGTTGCCTTCGTCGTGCACAAGAACTTCATCGGGTGATTCCGTGGCATCAACGACTTCGAGTGACCAGGTGTCCTGGTTGAAGCGTATACCCTTGTCGTTGTTTTCACCGAATAGCATGGGTTCGCCGTGCTTGAGATGCAGCTGGGTGTTCGCCGCCGTCTTCCGTTCTGTGAAGTTCGCGAATACATCCTCGTTGTAGACGATGCAGTTCTGAAAGATCTCGACGAACGACGTCCCGACGAACGCGTGTGCCTGTTTCAAGACGTCGCTCATGCCAACCTTATCGGTGTCTACACCACGAGCGAAGAAATGGGCTCCACAACCCATGGCCACCTGACCCGGGGATACGGGGGTGTCGACCGAGCCTTTGGGGCTGGAGGGTGACTTTGTGCCGACTCGTGAGGTTGGCGAATACTGTCCCTTGGTCAGGCCGTAGATCTCGTTGTTGAACAGCAGGATCTTCAAGCCGACATTGCGGCGCAGGGCATGCATGAGGTGATTGCCGCCGATCGACAGGCTATCGCCGTCGCCGGTCACGACCCAGACATCGAGGTCCGGGTTCGCGAGTTTTAACCCGGTTGCAATGGTGGGCGCACGCCCGTGAATCGTATGGAAGCCGTACGTTTCGACGTAGTACGGGAAACGCGCTGCACAACCGATGCCGGAGACGAACGCGGTGTTTGCCGGATCGGCACCCGCGTCGGCCAGTGCTTTTTGTACGGCTTTGAGAATCGCGTAATCACCGCAACCCGGGCACCAGCGTACTTCCTGTGACGTGGCGAAGTCTTTGGCAGTCAATTTGTTGCTCATGATGCCTCCCCGCGTACGGCTTCTATCTTGCCGACGAGTTCGCGTATCAGAAACGGCTGGCCGGTGACCTTGCTGAAGGGCACAGGCTCAACGCAGAGTTCGTCGCGAAGCAGCGTGGTGAGCTGGCCGTCGTTCATCTCGGGAACGAGCACCTTGTCGAAGCGGCCGAGCAACTGGCCGAGATTCCGCGGCAACGGGTTGAGATGGCGAAGATGAATAAAGCTGACGCCGGTTCTGCGAGTAGCCTGGTAAACGGGTCCGTACGTCGACCCCCAGGCAACGACGACGAGGTCACCGCTGTCGGGCCCCTGTTCGATCGCCTGGTCGTCGATGAAGTCCGCCACCGAATCAACCTTGGCTGCGCGCAGGTCCGTCATGCGCTGGTGGTTGGCCGGGTCGTAGGAAATGTGTCCAGACACTACATCTTTCTCGAGGCCGCCAATGCGATGCATGAGGCCCGGCATGCCCGGGGTGACCCAGGCTCGTCCATGGCTTTTCGCATCGCGAGTAAATGCACGGCGCTGCGGGCTCTCGTCGGAGTCCGGTACCGGGTTCGAGGCGATCGGCTCGATTGCCGATATCTCCGGAATGCGCCACGGCTCGGCCGCATTCGAGAGGTAGCCATCGGCAAGCAGAATTACCGGCGTCATGTGACGCAACGCAATACGCGTCGCCTCGATCGCCATTTCAAAGCACTCACCAGAGGTCGAGGCGGACAGCACTGGAATCGGCGTATCACCGTTGCGGCCGTACACGGCCTGGTAGAGGTCCGACTGTTCGGTCTTGGTGGGTAGCCCGGTCGATGGTCCGCCGCGTTGCCAGTTAATGATAACCAGCGGCAGCTCGGCACTGACGGCAAGTCCCATCGCCTCCGTCTTGAGGGCAATACCAGGACCCGAGCTTGAAGTGACACCGATCATGCCACCGTATGAAGCCCCGATGGCGGCACCGATCGCGGCGATCTCGTCTTCGGCCTGGAACGTACCGACGCCCATTTCCGCGAGATTCGTCAACCGATGTAGCAGCGGTGATGCCGGTGTGATCGGGTAAGAGCAGAACATGACGGACCGGTCGGCAAGTTCGCCCGCTGCCGCGAGGCCGAGCGCCAGCGCTTCCGCACCTGTGATACTGCGGTACTCGCCGGGCTCCATCTCCGCCTGCGGCAGGTTGATTTGCGACAGGTTGGCAGACAATTCGGCGGTCTCGGCAAACGCGTGACCGGCGTGCAGTGCCTTGATGTTGGCATCGCGCATGGTCGGCTTACCGCCAAGGTGTCGCTGGATCCAGGCTTCGATCGGCGCTAACTCGCGATCGAACATCCAGAGCAGCATGCCGAGTGTATAGAAGTTCTTGCAGCGACCGCCCTCGGACTTGCTCAGGCCGAATTCCTTTACCGCCTCGAGATTGAGATGGCTGATGTCGGCTGTAACGACCTGGTAGTCGTTGAGTGTTCCATCCTCGCGCGGGTCGTTGTCGTAGCCTGCTTTGGCCAGGTTGCGCGCCGTAAACGTATCGTTGTTGACGATGACCAGCGCACCCCTGTCGAGCATGGGCAGGCTGACTTTCAGGGCGGCAGGATTGAAGGCAACGAGTACCTCGGGGGCATCGCCGGCGGTCGTGATCGGGCCGCCGCCGAGGTTGATCTGGTAGGCCGAGACGCCGAATGTCGTGCCCACAGGGGCCCGAATCTCCGCAGGATAGTCGGGGAAAGTCGCGAAATCGGCACCCGCTAGCGCGGTTGAGACCGCAAACTGCGATCCCATGAGCTGGATGCCGTCGCCCGAGTCTCCCGCAATCCGGATTACGATCGACTCTACGTCGTTGTTTCTATTCACAAAAAAAGATTTCTTTCGAGTTTGGGCAGATGCCCGCCTGAGCATTTGACCGAGAGTTTAACGCAATCCGCACAGTGGCTGGCATGTTGGCAAATCCCGGCTTGATTAGAGGCCCGACTTCGCATAGCTTACGCGCTCCGGAAACAGAGGGTCGCACCATGACATTCGTCGTCACAGAAGCCTGTATCAAATGCAAACTGACGGACTGCGTCGAAGTTTGCCCCGTGGATTGCTTCCACGAGGGGCCGAACTTCCTCGTGATCGATCCGGACGAGTGCATTGACTGCACGCTTTGCGAACCCGAGTGTCCGGTCGAGGCGATTTACTCCGAAGACGAATTGCCGCCGGGCCAGGAGAGCTACCTGGAGCTCAACGCAGAGCTGTCGCTGGAGTGGCCCGTCATCACCGAGATGAAGGATCCGCCCGAGGATGCCGACGAATGGCGCGAGGTCAAGGACAAGCTCAAGTACCTCGAGCGATAAACCGGATCAACGCGTCCGCTATCTCCGGACCCTTGTCTTCCTGCAGGAAGTGACCTGCATTCCTGATAATGACGTGTTCCTGGTCCCTGGCACCGGGGACTGACTCCTGCCAGATCTTCTCTCCACCACGCATGATCGGATCGCGATTGCTGAACGTCGTGAGAAACGGTTTTGTCCATTGTTTGAAGACTTTCCAGGCGGCGCGGTTCGCGTCGCTGGCGGGATCGTCGGGCCGGATTGGGACGAGCTTTGGAAATGCGCGGGAGCCAGCCTTGTATCGGCTACCCGGAAACGGCGCGTCGTAGGCAGCCACTTCGGCCGCACTCAGTTCACTCACTGTGCCCATTTGCAGGATACGGCCGATAGGGAACCACGGACTGTACAAGGCGAACGCTCTCCAGATCCTGAACGCCTTGGGCACGGCTTGGTCGCCGGTTGGCAATGCGCCGTTGCCTACCGCGATGCGCGCGAATCGATGTTCGTTTTCGGCGGCGACGCGCAGGCCGATCAGTGAACCCCAGTCCTGGCAGAAGAGGTTGATGCCGGACAGGTCGATCGCCTCGATGAAGGACGTCATCCAGGCGACGTGACCGGCGTACGAGTAGTCCGATTTTCGTGTCGGCTTGTCCGACTTGCCGAAACCGATCAGGTCGGGCGCGATGACGCGAAGCCCTGCATCCTTGAGCGGCGGAATCATGTGCCGGTACAGGTATGACCAGCTCGGCTCGCCGTGCAGCAAGAGCACCACGTCGCCGTCCGGAGGGCCTTCGTCGACGTAGTGCATGCGCATGCCGTCCACTTCGACATAGTGAGCTTCGAAATCGTATTCAGGCAGGTTCTCGAAAAGGCTATCCGGCGTTCGAACGCACTCTCTCATGGGGAGCTTCCTTCGATTCGGGTTCGTTAATCCGTTACAGTTACTACATGAGTATGAGCCGTCGCGCAAAATTCGTCCGCTGGATTACGGGCAGGTACATGCAGGACCTCGATGTGCCGAATGTTCCTGTGCAAACGGCGCGCCGTCACTTTGAGAAAATCGCTGGTACGTTCCTGATACGCGCGATTGGCGTCGAGGTCGAGTCGTCGCAGATCGGGGGCGTCGACGTTGACTGGTTGCGCCCGAAAAAGGCGCGCAAGGACAAGGTCCTTTTCTACCTGCATGGCGGCGCCTACGTTATAGGCAGTCGGCGGACGCATCGGCAGCTCGTGAGTCACATTGCTCGCGCCGCTGGCGTGATTGCGCTACTGCCAGAATATCGACTGGCGCCTGAAGACCCGTTTCCCGCGGGCCTCGATGACGCGGTTGCGGTTTACCGGGGTCTGCTCGACTCCGGTTTCAGACCCGAAGACATCATTATCTCGGGCGACTCCGCCGGCGGTGGCCTGTCCGCGGCGACCTTGCTGGCATTGCGCCACGCCGGCGTGCCGATGCCCGCGGCAGCGGTACTGCTATCACCCTTCCTCGACGTGGCCGGTAGCGGCGAGTCCGCAACAACGCGTGCCGACCGGGACCCCTGGTTCCACATCGAAGACCTGCACGTGGTCGCGCGTTACTACTGTCCCGATGAAGATGAGTGGAACAATCCTCTCGTGTCACCTGTCTTTGCCAATGTTGCCGGGCTGCCGCCGATGCTGATCCAGGTTGGCGATGACGAAATTCTGCTAAGCGACTCGACACGCTTCGCGGAGAAACTCAAGGCCGAAGGCATCGACGTCGAACTCGAGATCTGGCCCGAGATGTGGCACGTGTTCCAGATGTTTATCCACAAGATGCCGGAGTCGAAAAAGGCTGTCATGAAGATCGCGGCCTATATTCAGAAACGCTTCGAATAGACCGAGTTCCCTAGTGCGGTATGTAGTTATCGGTGATGAGTCAATTTGAGTACATAATGGTAATGGCGGCGCTGATACTTGCCTTGGCGCTGGCACAAGCTTTGCGCGGTCTGTCAGAAATAGTAACCAATCGAAACCGTTACTGGCCGCATTCGTTCTGGCTCGTAACCATAGTGTTCTTAATGGTCCAGGCCTGGTGGGCTGATTGGAATTACAACGCAGTTGAGGAATGGCGGTTTACAACCTATCTTCTCGTACTCGCGTCGCCGGCCATCTCTTTCGCCAAAGTTCATCTATTGGTACCTTCGATGCGCTCAGATAGCTTCGATTGGCGCAAGCAGTTTGACGCGGTGAGGCATTGGTTTTTCGGACTGCTGATGGCCTATGTTCTTGTTGGAATATTCCAAGGCACAATTCTCTACGGAACACCTCTGGTTCACCCTTACAGAGTATTTCAGGGGTTTTTCATAGTAGTAGCTATTGCCGGGATTTTGTCGCGCAGTCACAAAGTGCATAGAGTGCTGCCACTTCTATTGCTGGCAGCTCTAGCTATTAGTCAGGTATTTGTACGAATGAATGCAGGTGCGTCGATAGTTGATTGATCCTTACCGGAGCCGGGCTTTCCTGGAGTCCTGGTTCACTCGGCTGGAACTTGCCGCGCACTGATTTCGCAAGAGAAGGCGAACCTTGAGCTCTAAATCTACAGCCCCTATGCCGGCGCCGCAGATGTGCCGCCGGTTCGCCTGTCAACTCTACCCGGCTCTGGCTGTTACCAGCGGAAATCCGAACACCAGACGCGGCCGGGGTACCAATCCTCGAACTTCGCGCTGGACTCACGGTCTTTGCACTTGACGTCGAACCTGCCGTTATCGTTTATGCTGACCTCACCCACCGTCAGGAACCCGGAGTCGAGCGCGAGCTGCACACCGTACTCGCCGTTCCTCTCGATCCAGGCAGGGCCGTTGGCCAGGATGCTCGTGTGAAGCATGCCGGCGACACCCCCACCGCGATTGTGGACGATGCTGGTACCTTCATTGAGCGTGATGCGTCCCATCGTCGCATCGATCCCGACTTCGTTTTCGGCGATCTCGGAGTTGTTGACTATGAGAAAGCCCGTTTCGACTGCAACACCTTCTAGATCATTGCCGAATACGCGGCTGTTCGACAGAGAAACTGACCCACCGCGGCTGATGACGATGCCTTCCTCGGTATTGTGGGAAATGTCGACGTTAATCAGCCGTGTCCGGCCTCCCGATGCCGAGACGCCGGACGACTCACCCGTGATCGTGATGTTCCGGATGGCGACATTCGAACCCCAATTGACGATGGTGCCGTCAAGAACCGCTACAGGGCCGCCTTCTTCGGGTTGGCCGTCGATGGTTACGCGATTCCGCGGGAGCGTCACGCGCCCGTAGCATGTGCCGGTAACAAAGATCGTCTGGGGTTCTCCCCAATCCCCTTCCGCGCGAACGGCGTCGTTCAACGAATCGCCGGCGTCGCAATCGACATAGACATCGGGGTTCTGTGCCGCCCCACTTACGGACCACAGTCCGAGGACCAGGCCCAGGAACAGCGTAGTTACCGTATGACTGCTTTTCATTTTCTCCTCCTTGCCGATGCCGTTATTGGCTCGGACTATGTCGGCAGCCCGGCGATCTTGGGGTCCTTCGGGGCGGGGCGGAATGCGCCGCGGAGGAGGCGAGGACCCGTGGCTTTGCGTCTCTGACTTTGGTCAGGTTTGCCTTTATCGACTGAGAATTGTGACAGGTAAGGAAAATACGTCAATTCTGACTTGTACCTAATATGTGCTGCCAGCCGGTCATATCAAAATCGTACGAAGCAGGCCACACTTGCGTAACATGCCAGGCCGGAGTCCAGGGTTGTTGAGTCGCCTCATCCACGATGTCCGATTGTGACTGCAACATAGAGGTCGAATCGCGAGAGCAGAGCCGTGTTCTGCTTATCTTGCTCGCGATAAATGCGGCAATGTTCGTAGTCGAGATTGCTACGGGCATTCTTGCCGAATCGACGGGCCTGATCGCGGACTCGCTGGATATGCTGGCTGACGCTGTCGTCTACGGAGTAGGGCTGTACGCCGTTGGCAAAGCCGTCAGTGCCAGGATCAGAGCCGCGTTTATCAGCGGCTATTTCCAGATGATTCTGGCGTTGATCGTCGTGCTTGACGTCAGCCGCAGGGCGATCTTCGGCAGCGACCCGGAGCCTGCTTACATGATGGTGGTTGGGTTCGTTGCCCTTGTCGCGAACATCATCTGTCTCAAACTCATCACGAAGCACCGCGACGGCGGAGTTCATATGAGAGCGAGCTGGATCTTTTCAAGAAACGATGTGATCGCGAACGCCGGCGTTATTCTCAGCGGCGGTCTCGTCTATGTGACGGGTCTGCGATGGCCCGACCTGGTGGTCGGGTTTGCCATCGCGTTCATCGTCTTCCGCGGCGCTCTGGCGATTATCGCGGATGCCCGCCATGAACGATCGAAGGGTGTGCCATCGCAGACCTGAGAATGGCCCTTATGCGAGACCCAGCCGCTTCTCATACTCGGATACGAACTGCTGCTGCATCTTGTAGAAGGGTCGTGGCTGGCTGCCTTCGAGGACGTCGACGAGCAGGTTGAGGTGCGTGTGCCAGCCGCCGCTGACACTGAGGACGATGTCTTTGCTGTCCAGCCTGCGATGCGTCAGGACCAGTCTTACCTTGTCCTCTTCTTCCCTGAGTTCGTAACAAACAAGAGACGACTCGTCTTCAAACTCCCAGGTGTGTTCCAGGAGCCTGGGCGGTTCGCAGCGCGTGACTTTTCCGGCGAACGACATCTTCTCGGGCATGTCCTTGTACTTGTCGGGTCGTGGAATGTCCGCATCACTCGACAGCGACAAATTGTGAAAGTGCATGTCGACGCGACCCTCTGCAACGGTTTCGACGTCACCGCCGCACAGCCATTGGGCGCGCTTGTCGCTTTCTGTCAGGAAAGCCCAGACGCGATCGATGGGGCCGGGCAGCACGCGTTCGAATCTCACGGTGCTTTCGTCGAGCAGTTCGCCATAGTCGTTCATGTTGTTCTCCTTCATTCTTCGGATTCGCCGAGCAGTTGCTCGAGCTTGTCGAGTCGTTGTGACCAGAAGTCGCGAACCTTGCCAAGCCAGGCTTCGATTTCCTCGAAGCTGTCGTCATTGAGCCTGTAAATCCGTCGCTGGGCGTCGGCACGGGCTGTGACGATCCCGGCGTCTCGCAGCACTTTGAGATGCTGTGATACGGCCGGTCGGCTCATTTCGAATTTGTCGGCGAGGTCGCCGAACGAGGATTCACCGACGGCCAGGGACTCGATGATCTGGCGTCGGGTGGGGTCAGCAAGGGCAGTAAATGTATCCATGCCCTGTATGATAAGGAGTTACTTAATTAAGTCAACCCTTAATTTAGAATGTCGATTGCTGTTGCGAGTCGTCGTACATTTTGGTCAGGAACGAACGGATGGCGGGCTCAGCTTCTTCCTTCGTCATAAGCTTCTGATTTTCAAGGACAACCGCCATATCCTTGATCGTGCGTTTACCATCGATCAACGACATGATGAAGGAGTAAATCTGGGTTGTCATCGCCTGCTGCCGGAACGACGGCGACAGGGGAACCGGCTCGTTGCCCGTCACGATCCAGTCGGGCAACGCCCTGTGGCGCTCGGGTTTGTTCGCATTGCGTTCCTTGTACGCCGAGAACGTGAAGACACGTTCCTGGCGGCCGTGCCGGCTTGCCGGCGAACACATGTAGGGAATCGTCGCCTGGGATACGTAGGGATCCGAGAAGCCGTTTTCCGCGACGATGGCTTTGACTTCCTCCGGGCTGTAGCACTTGGTGCGCCGTGGGCTCGAAAATGCGAGCGATCCGAAGTTGACCCAGCGACCGTCCTTCTTGAGCAAGCGATTGATGCGTGCGGTGAGTACGGGCAGGTCTTCGGTGATGATGTCGATAAGCCAGGGCGTGACGATCGTGTCGAAGGACTTTTCCGGAAACGGTGGCCGCAGGGCATCGCCCAGGACCAGGTGGAAGTTGTCTCCCGCCGGCTCGGGCGCCGACAGTTGACGCAGCACAGCATCGTCCTCGAGCGCCAGCGGTGCGATCGGGAATTCGTAGAGATTAAGTTGCCCGCCCTGCGTCACAGTCTTGGCCACGAGCATGAGCAATGGATTGAAGTCGATCGCCACGGTCGAAGTGCATTCCATACTCATGTGAATGTCGTAGGCCAGTCGCCCGGCACCGGCGCCCAGGACGAGCACGTTGCCGAGCTCGGCGTGGTCGTGAAGCACCGCGCGAACCTGCTTCAGCGACGCCTGGTTCTCCTCGTCACCCCAGCTCCAGTCGCGATGGATATTGGCGTAATAAGTATTCAGGCCCTGATCGGATGGCAAGCGCGTGCGCAGCGCCAGGTAACTCTCGTAGTTGCCCTGCAGGGACTGTACGTCGACGGGCCGCAAGAGCTTCTGCAGCTTGCGTCGATGCGACTCCACGCATTTCTTGTAGCGCTCTACACGGCGCTTGGCGAGCGCGGAAATATCCTCGTTCTTGAGTTCCTGCTCGAGCCCGGCGATTTCATGGCTGAGCTGTTGCAGTGCGAATTGCAGGCGTCCGCGCCATTCACCAAGCGCGGCCTGCGGCTCCGCAAACATCCAGGGAATGCCTTCTACAGCGGGAAAGTTGACCTTGCAGGCCTTGCAGTGCAAAGCGTCGTCCACCGGCTCGAGCGGCGTCTTGTCGCAACGCGGGCAGGCGAGGAGAGCGATGAGTTCAGTCATGGAGCGATTATGCACAAAAAAACGGCCAGCCGAAGGGAAGCGGCTGGCCGTGGCTTGTGCCGCGCTGCCGCGCGGCTGCACAGCTTAGCTATGCGGGGTTGGCAAATGGTCGACTGGCACTAAGCGACTGGCACCGTCCTGTTCACGATCGGCTCGAACGCCGTGAATCGATCGAGGTCGTTACCGAGACCGTGGCCAATGCCGAGGCTCTGGTAGATCGCGGCAAACTCGCCCGTGGTGACCTGGCCGTGCAGCGCCATGTAGTTCAGTACGACCGAGTTCACGAGCAGGTTGACGTTGTTCGCCATCGGCGTTGCGGCACGTGCGACCGAGCCGCCGGCATCCATGTAGCCGAGCTGCTGGTGCAGCGCCTGTTCGTCGGGCGTCGCACCCTTGAGGATCGGACGACCGCCCAGTCGTGGCGGGTTATAGACTAGGAAGAACGAGCCTGCGGTGGATGAGTTGTCACTTGTCCACTCGCCCTTGCCGCGTCCGTCATTGGAGTTATCGATAACACCGTTCGACGACAGCGATCCATCACTGAAGACGTACAGCATCAGTGGCATGTCCAGCCGTGCGGCGTACTCCAGGCAAGCGCCCATGCACTGTCCGGCGCGGAAGTCCTTAACCTCACCTTCGGCGCGCGCGCCACCGTGATAGTCGTAGCCGCCCATTTCGATACATCCGGCACCCGCGAAACCGTTCATTACGAGTTTCATGACCGATGCGGTTTTCCGGAATTCACCACCGTCGCGGTTACCGTCGAAGAACTCGGCGTTGGTGAATATGCCGGTTGTATCTTCGACAATGTCTGTGTCGAGGCCCGGGTCGATCGGCGTGCCGCCGAAGCGATCAGCAATGTGCGCCGCCTTGAGGTAGCCGCAACGAACTGCCTTGTCGATATCGACGTCGCGATTAACCAGGGTTTCGACGCGCGCGACCTTTTCATCAGACAGTCGGTAAATCGACTCCATGACCTTGGTTGCGTCGTCCTTGGAGAGAATGCCAACCAGGTCGCCGGTGTCGACGAGGTTGACCACGTCGCTGGGGCGATCGACCTTGGTCGGGCGCAATTCCGGGTCGAACAAGGGCAGCGGCAGCGTCGAGTTGCCGCCCGAATCCGTGTTCTCTGAACCGGCGAGCCCGAGGATCGAGCCTTTGGCGCCCGCCAACGCGATGCCGTACATCGGGTTGTGCGGGTTATTGCCTGTGTCGTTATCCGAACGTGCTGGAATAACGGCGCCATTGATGTTGGCCGCAGTCGCCGCGCTCACACGTGACAGGATGCCGCGCCGGAAAGGACTGTCAAAATGGAAGCCGAGACCGAGATCGAAGTTTGCGAACGGGTTGCCGTTGGCGTCCGTCAGACCAGGCACCATATCGCCCGGCAGCCCCATCTTCTCGTAGCCGTTCGTGGCGAGAAAATCATTCTGACCGCCTTCCTGGCCGACAAGTACGTTCGAGTTCGCGATGTTGGCGCCGCCCGCGAGATCGAAGCAGATAAACGGGATCTTGCCCGCACCGTCCGTGATGTTGCACTCAGCCGGCGCACGTAGTGCGTCGAGATCCGCCGCGAGGTCGGCATAGGCCGGGTTCGTCAGCAGTGGGGCGATACCACCCACGGTAAAGGCCGCACCCGTCATGAATCCCTGCGACAGGAGCTGGCGTCGCGTGACAGGACGCGGATGATCGGGATGCAGCAGTGGCAGGTCCCAATTGTCCTTGTTTCGTTTCATGGTCATCTCAATATTCCCTTGGTAATCCTGTCTTTACTGAACCAGCGTAACTGCGCTGCCGAGTACAGATGCACACACACCCTTGGAGATGGCGCGAGTGTCACTCGTGCCGGCAAGCAGTCGATCGATCAGGTTGTCCGGACGTGCCGCACCGCCTGAAATAAACGATGCCACTTCCGCGTGCACTGCCGCATAGCTTGGTTGCGATGCGATTGGCGTGCTCGACGACGAGTGCCCAACAGCGCGTTCGACCAAAGGCTCAACAAATGCGTCGCGACTGCCTGCAGCGAACGCGGCACCAGGCGCCGCATTGAAGTCAAACGTCGGCCAGATGGTCGCGTCTTCAACCGCCGCATCGCAGTACTGAATCGCAAGCTGCGCGATCGCAACCTGGTGCGATGACAGGAAGGCTTCAGCGGACTCGATAGCAGGCAGCGACTGGCGCAGTTCCTGGAAGGTCTCGTCAACCATGAAGATGCCGCCGCGCTCGTACGTAATACGATCGACGCCGGTGATCGCCGCGTAGGTTGCATCGATCTCGTCAAACGTCTTCACGCCGATATCCGCACTCATCGTCTCCGGCGTGGCGAGGTAATCCGCAACCACGAGCATCGGATCTTCAGGTCGATTGAAAGTCACACCGTCAAGATTGTCGAAAGTCAGGAAGAACTCATCCGCATCGGGGCCCTTCTCGAGCGGCAGGACGGCACCGAGGACTGACAACGGCTGGCCGAGCTCGTCGAGCGCCGCCGGATCTGACAGGTCGAGAGCCTCGTCGAGATTCGCGTAGCTCTGTCCAACCGGCGCCTCCTGTCCGTTCATAGCAACGCGTATACCCTGAACAGTGATGCCCTGCGGGGCCGATCCGTCCAGCGTTGTGAAGTGTGGCTTGTCGAACAGGTACGAGAACGAATCGTACTGCTGTGCCTCGAAAAGCACGTACGACGTCTGTACCGGGGCGCCAATGCGCTCCGAGATATCGAACAGCAGGTAGAAGCGCTCGCCAACGCCAGCGTCGAAGTTCTGGCTGATCTGTTCTTCGGTCAGCGCACGGCGATGGACGGCTGCGAGGCGGAAGGTGCCTTCCCACAGCCCATCGCTCGATGCTTCGTTACCGAGGATCAACGCGAAGTTGTCCTGCCACGGAACGAGTGTGCCACCAGGCACAGGATCAGTCTGCGTGACAAGTTGACCGTTGACGTAAATGCGTCGACCGTCGATCGGGCTGAAGGTCGCCACAACGTGTTGCAGCGTAGCCTGCAGTGCCTCGTCGGCATCCGGCGTTGACAGCTGCGGATCGCCATTCAGCGTCGTCAGCGGTGCGCCGTTCGCATCGGCCGCATTCGTGCGCAGCAGGAAGTCGTAGTTGTAGAGCGTCTGCTGCAGCGTGAAGTTGCGAGAATTCTGACCGGCCGAGTAGCTGACGATACGCGCCATTTCCTGCGTAACGTTCGCAGGCACAATCCATGCCTCGATCGAGAACTCGCCGGCATCGACAAGAATGTCGTGCATCTTTTTACTGGCGACGGTCGAACCCTGGGCTTTACCCGGGCCCGTCGAGGCACCTGGACCGATCGTAATGCCCCAGCCGCCGTACCATGTGACGTCGCCGGAGAAATTCAGGTCGATCGCAGGATCGACACCACTGGTATCGAAGGCCGTCGAGCCCGTGCCCGTCTTGAATTCCCACAGTGCAATCTGGTCGTTCTCGTACCGGTTGCCGCCTGAAGCGAGCGTGCCGTCGACGAGGCGAACCGCCTTACTGTAGACCAGGTTCGGGTCGACCACGGTCGGCAGGATACCGCTCGCAAAGCCGTTGACGGCCGCCAGCATTTCGGCTCCGGAACTCACACAGTCACTGCCGTTCCAGCAGTTATGGAACTCGTCACGTACGCGGATGACAAAGCGCGAGTTCGCGGGTGTGTCCAGGTTGATCTTCGACTTTGCTGCGTCGTAGGCCGACGCGATGTCCGGGTCCGCGAAATATGGCTGCTGTGCCGTGGCTGCTTCTGAGCTATGGCAGCGCTGACAGTACGGTACGAGGATATCGTCGTACAGCCACTGTTCGAACAGGGCCGTGTCAGACGGGAAATTCTTGCTGTCGCTCGGATCGCGATCCGGCGGCGCGGTGAGGACGATCTGGCGGCCACCGCCACCGGCAGTGCCAATCCAGTTTTCAATCCAGGTCGTCATGATCGAACCACAAACGCCCGGGTCAGCGACCCAGCAGTTATGGCCGGTCGGCAGCGTGCTGACCTTCTCGACGATACGCGAGGTGGCCGGCTGGTTTGTATCCACGACCGTGACCGCCTCGTCGTAGGCCATATTGACGTCGTCCGAACGCACGAACATCGGTGTCTGGCCGATGGTTTCGTTATGGCAGGAACCGCAGCGGTCCGAACCACGCGCCTTGGACCAGAATTCCTGCTGGAATTTCAGGACGTCGGCGTCACGTGCAACAGGACCCGAGTAGGGCGTACCCGTAGGGTCACCGCCGGTCGGTGCCAGTGGGTTGTCAGTGGTTGGTGCGCCACCGCCGCAGGCTGCGAGCACAAGGCTCGCAAGCAGGGTGGCAATTCCGGATGCTTTATTCATCGTCATGTCTCCCTACTGGCCCATACAGTATTCAGCGGTGTCCGCGAATACCCGTTTCATTTGGAAGCCGCTTGAGGCGAAGGTCCCAACTATCTCGGCGACCTTTGTGTGATCGCTGGTCGTCTCAGGCTCGCGCATGCAGACTGCCTGGAACACTTTCTTCACCTGGCAGCCGGCGAATGCGTCACTGTTCGACAGCTCGACGCCGAGTGACTTGGCACCAGTACCGTCTCCGTAACCCTCGACGGTTATCGTGCCGGGGCCATTAAAGCCCAGGTAACGGTTTTGGCCGGTACGCCAGTAATTCGTCCAGTGATCGTCCGGCGTACGGAAACCCTGGGGAAAATTGAGGTCGTTGTTGAAGTACTTCGGTTGTACGACGCCGTTCGTATACTCGATGGCGCCTGCAACATCGTCGTAGTTGTAATAGGCAAAAGCCTGGGCCATCGGGTCCATACCGGTGTGGCAACCGACGCAGTTATTCAGGAACAATCGGCTGTCGCCGCCCGGGCTGCGGCTCACGTCCTGCCGGATGCGGTCTGGCGACATCCGCGGATCGTGCAGCTGCTCCATATCCATGCAGAAGTGATTAACCATCGTGAAGCGGAACATTGCGCGATTGGTGCCTGCAATGAAAAAGGCCTCCGCTGCCGCGCGTGAGGTAATGGCGCCGGCTGTTGCGTTCGGCGGCAGGTTGTTAATGCTCGACTGCGTGGTCGGTTCCAGAACAGCCTTCAAGTCGTGATTGCCGGCCTCGAGCTGTGCATAGTGATCGTTGTTGTTTGCGGCGGGGCCCGACGACACCGTGCCGGCGCGCCCGATGTACTGCAGGTCGGCGGACAAAAGGGTCCGAAAGTCCACGTCGTCGCGAATCATGCCAATGACTGTGGCGACGTAGTCATTGAGCGGTACGAAGACCGAGCGATCGCGATTGGTCCACGGCGCTGCGAAGTTCTTAAGCGTCACGTTATAGAAGCTGCTGTTCTCCATAGCGATATACGCCGCGCACTTTGCGCCCGTTACCCCATACTGCGCGCACGCTGGATCTGAACTCGAAATCGCGTTCTGCATCTGCGTTAACACTGCATCGGTCGGCGGTACCCCGGCGATGCGCTCATGAATGCGCTTCGCCTGTTCCCTGGGACCTGCGTGGGCCGGCAGCGACAGCACTGTTACCAGTACTGCAGCGAGCGCGACGCGCAGGACTCCGCCGAATCGGCCGTCCTTGTGTCCTGTCCACATGCTGTTCTTCATATCGTTCTGCTCGTCATTCGTTAATAACGCAAAGCGTGGCCGGAAGATGTTGCCAAGGCCTTTCGCCCGTTGCCGTGAAAGCATTCACAGTCCAGTGAATCGCGCGGCATCGCGGCCGCTGTTTTCGATCGATCCGTAATCAATAAAGCAAGTGCTGTGCCAGTCTTGGAACGCGACCCCGAATTTCGGGATAAGACCTTTAAAAACAACGGGTAAGCGGCTCTTTGTACGTGCTTACCGAAATGAACTTATGTAAGGTCATTGTCGGCGCTTTCGCACAAGGGTTATGACCGCTGGGGATAAGCCACTGATTGCGAAGGGCGCAGGGGCTGTCTCCAAACAGAGACAGCAAGGTGCCAACGTGTCACACACAAACAACAAATTTTGGCATGAGTAAGACAGGGCGCGATCTCTGTGTGTCGCGTATATCCACACATCTATAGAAACGACGCCTCAATTACTTTCCTTATTCTGCTGTCGTGCTTTTGAGACATTACATTGGGTCTTCGCGCTCTCTTATAATTTCGGGTCGGGACTGTGACTGCGTTAACGGTATGTTAAATGCCGCACGTCGTACCCTGCCAAACGAATTGAGGTGAGCGCTATGAACGGGCTATCGCGACAAATGAAAAAGGGAGTTAAGGGCACAGTGACCAGGACGGTCGCGTTGTCGCTGGCGTGCATTGCTATTGCCGCTTGCAGTAAAGGTGAGGGTGTGCAGCTGGGTACGGGGCAGAGTCCGGATCCTGTCATCAATGATTTTCCGATCGCCTACGTCAAGGCGCCACTCCCTACCAATGACAATGGCATCTTCGAACAACAGGACCTGCGCGAGCAGATCACGTTCGAGTTCGGAGCCGATCTTTATTTTCGTGATCGTGCGGCCGTTGGCGCCGATCCCGTGAACATCACAGGCGACATTACGCAGGGTATGGGTGCCGTTCGCGACGTCGAAATCGACTATGACGGCAGCCGCTTGTTGTTCTCGATGCGCACGCCGTTCGATCCTAACGTTGACGAAGACGACCAGGTTGCGACCTGGAATATCTGGCAATACACCTTTGAAACTGACGAACTGGTTCGTGTCATCCCGGATGACCTGACCTCAGAAATCGGCCACGACATTATGCCGAAGTACCTGCCGGACGGGCGCATCATCTTTTCCTCGACCCGCCAGACACAGTCACAGGCCTTGTTGCTCGATGAGAACAAGGGTGCCTTCCCGGCCATGGACGAGGATGAAAACGAGTTCGCGTTCAATATTCACCTCATGAACGACGATGGCTCCGGGCTCAAGCAGGTGACCTTCAACCAGAGTCACGACCTGGACCCGTCAGTGTTGGCCGATGGCAAGATCGTATTCAGCCGTTGGGACCACCACACTGACAACAATGCAGTCAATCTGTATCGAATGAACCCCGATGGCTCGGAGATCGAGCTGCTGTACGGGCAGTGGAGCCATGACACGGGTTCCAACAATGCCGAGGTGCAGTTCATGCAGCCGCGTGAGACCGAAGACGGTCGCATCATGGTGCTGTTGCGTCCGTTCACCGATACTGAAGGTGGCGGTGAGCTGGTCCTCATCGACACACCGCAATACGTAGAGAATACGCAGCCGACGAAAGACAACATCGGTGTGCTGACCGGCCCTGCGCAGGAAGACGCCACGATTAACGATGTCGTTACTGAGCCTGGCCAGCCGTCGCCGGGCGGCCGCTACTATTCGGCGTACCCGATCCAGGATGGCACGGGACGCATGATGGTGAGCTGGAGCCAGTGCCGACTCCTGGAAACGCTCGAAGATGATGGCGACCCGAATACAAACGACGTCCGCATCGTGCCGTGCACCGATGAAAACCTGGCGAACTTCGTTGCCGTCGACCCGGATAACCCCGTGCCGCCTGCCGTCGGCGAATTCACGACGGCACCGCCACTGTACGGAATCTGGATCTACGATCCGCGCGACCAAACACAGCTGCCGATCGTCGCCGGCGAAGAAGGCTTCATGTTTACTGAGGTCGTCTCGGCCGATCCGCGATCGTTCCCGGTTGTCATCCCCGACGGCCTGCATTACTACACGCAGGATTCCTCGCTGCCTGATTCGGGCGAAGCGGTTCTCAATATTCGTAACGTTTACGACTTTGACGGGACCTTGCTCACGGGCGTGGACCCGTACGTGCTTGCCGATCCTCTGCAGACTCCGGCATCTGTCAGGCCGGCTCGCTTCTTGCGCATCGAAAAAGCCGTCTCCATTCCCGACGAAGATCTGCTCGATATCGATGACACGGCATTCGGCGTCACGACCTTTTTCGGGATGAAGGAAATCGTAGGGTATGCGCCGATCGAGCCTGACGGCTCGGTCGTCGTCAAGGTGCCGGCAAATGCCGCGCTCATGATCAGCGTGCTGGATGCCGAGGGCAAGAACTTCTGGCCGCGTCACGAGAGCTGGATCGCTGTCAGCGAAGGCCAGGAACTGAAATGCAATGGTTGCCACGATACAACTACGTCTACCTCACACGGTCGTTATGATGCGTTTGAGAGCGCCTACGCGGGCGCGCAGGTCGCGGGCGTTGAATTCCCGAATACGGACCCGCAGTGGTTTGTCGGCGAAGTTGGCGAGACCATGGCGGAAGTCCGCGCGCGTATTACGTGCGCCAATGATGCGTGCTCTTCGATTGAGCCGTCGATGAACGTCATCTATCGCGACGTATGGAGCGCAAACCCGCTCGATGCGAATGGCAACCCGATCAATCCCGATATCGACTACCGCTACACGGACCTGACGACAGCGTCACCGACGACACTGGCATGCCAGTCCGACTGGCAATGGAATTGCCGCAGCGTGATCAATTACGAGACGATCATTCATCCGTTGTGGAACCAGCCGCGGATTGTCATGGTTGATGACGACAACGACCCTGGAACGCCGGACGTTCCATTGCTCGACGCGAACGGCAACCCGGTGAATAATAATTGCCTGAATTGCCACTTGTTCCCGTATATCGATCCTGCCGATGGCGTTACGGTTTTACCACCTGCCGGCCAGCTGGAACTCATCGATGGCCTGTCGGCGGACGAACCGGCCCACTTCCATGCCTATCGTGAGCTGCTGGTTACTGATAACCTTCAGGTTGTAGACGCAAACGGCGTATTGGTGGATGCAACGCGCGTTATCGGGCAGGACGCCAACGGTAACGACATCCTGGAATTCATTCCGCAGCCATCACCCGCCACTGTTTCTGGCGCAAGGGCATCGAGCGATTTCTTTGACCGTTTCAACGATCCTAACGATCTTCACTTCAATATTTTATCGCAGGCTGAAAGACGCCTCATTGCGGAATGGTTGGATGTCGGAGCCCAGTACTACAACAATCCCTTCGACGCTCCAGCAAACTAAGGCGATTTTCGCCGCTTGCCTGTGTGCCGTCGTACTGCAGATTTTTCTGACAGCACCGCTACAGGCTGCCGAAGAATATCGGTCTGTCCTCGTTGCCGATCCGTACCTGGAAATGCGGACGGGGCCTGGTCGCGGCTACCCGATTTTTAATGTCGTCGATCGTGGCGAGACCGTGCAGATCGTCATGCAGCGTACCAACTGGTACCTCGTCAAGTCAGAGCGGGGCAAGGAAGGCTGGGTCGATCGCGAGCAGATGGAAAAGACGTTGCAGCCCGATGGGCAGCAGGTCAGTTTCGCGGCAGCGACACTCGAGGACTTCACGAACGCCAAGTGGGAAACAGGCGCGCTCGCCGGTGATTTCGGAGGCGCGAATATCGTCTCGCTGTATGGCAGCTATTCGCTGAATCCCAATGTGGCCGTGGAGTTCTGGGGCTCGCAGATCCTGGGTAATTTTTCGAACGGCTGGATGGCGAGCTTCAATGTAGTGCACGAAGCCTGGCCCGAGTGGCGTGTTTCGCCGTACTTCACTCTGGGCGCGGGCGCAATTCACACCAAACCCAAATCTACAATCATCGAGGGTACCGACCGCACTGATCAGATTGGTCACGTTGGCGTCGGCTTTCGAATTTATACCGCGCGGCGCTTCCTGTTGCGCGCCGAATACAAGAGCTACGTGGTCTTCACGAGCCGTGATGAGAATGAGGAAATAGAAGAATGGAAAGTCGGTTTCGCGTTCTTTTTCTGATCGTAGCGATGATCAGCCTGTCGGGCTGTGCCGCCACGAAAAACCTGTTCGGCTTCGGTAACGAGGAGGCGCCACCGCTCTCGGCTGAGGAGCCCGGGCAGGTTATCGATCCGCAGGTCGAGCGTCGCGAAATCAAGGAACCGAAGATCGATCGCGAAGACTTCGAAGTTGGTGCCTACGCGGGCATTATGAGTATCGAGGACTTCGGCAGTAACGTT
>Ga0224508_10001562_pt1 | contig 20437 bp, 23 predicted proteins | sample SF_Jan12_sed_USG_4_FD_170157 | JGI IMG/M metagenome (GOLD analysis project Ga0224508, IMG submission 170157) | Sediment microbial communities from San Francisco Bay, California, United States - SF_Jan12_sed_USGS_21 | ecosystem: Environmental > Aquatic > Marine > Sediment | place: USA... | reverse complement strand
TGTTTGATGACGGTATTCACCTGACAGTTGGCCTGATCTAACAGCGTGGCCATACCGCCCCTGGCTGGGTTATAGAAGGAGTAGATGAAGCTCTGACTGTAACCTAACAGGAGAAACCGGTATGACCACTGATAAGAAGGTAGCACGACGTAAACTGAGCTTGCTAGAGTTGGCCACCGATTTGCAAAACGTGAGCAAAGCATGTCGCCTCATGGGCTACTCAAGACAGCAGTTCTACGAGATCCGGCGAAACTTCCAACTCTACGGGGCTGAGGGGTTGCTTGACCGGTTGCCCGGTGCCAAGGGCCCGCATCCCAACCGGGTCAGTGAAGAGATTGAAAAAGCGGTGCTGGCACATAGTCTCCATCATCCCACCCAGGGACCGCTGCGCGTCGCGCAAGAGTTAGCGCTCAAGGGGATTCAGGTGAGCTCGACCGGTGTGCGGGGCGTATGGGCTCGCCACAACTTGCTCACCAAGCACGAGCGACTATTGCGCCTGGAGAAGACGGTGCGCGAACGCAAGCTTGAGCTCAACGAGGCGCAGGTGCGTCTGCTCGAGCGTTTCAGCCCGGAGTTTCGCGAGCGCCACATTGTGACGACGTACACCGGGGAGCTGGTGGCGGTGGACACCTTCTTCGTCGGCACCTTAAAGGGTGTGGGCAAGGTGTACCTGCAGTCCGTGATCGATTGCTACTCGCGCTACGCGTGGGGAAGGCTCTACACCAGCAAGCTGCCGGTGACTGCCGTGCACGTGCTCAATACCGATGTGTTGCCATTCTTTGAGAGCCACCGCGCCCCGATCACGACGATTCTGAGCGACAATGGTCGTGAGTACTGCGGGCGGCCCGACCACCACCCTTATGAGCTCTTCTTGCAGCTCGAGAGTATTGAGCATCGCACCGCCAAGGTCCGTCGCCCGCAGAGCAACGGCTTCGTCGAGCGGCTTCATCGTACCCTGCTCGATGAGCACTTTCGCATTATGGGCCGCAGCAAGTGGTACGAAAGTGTCGAGGAGATGCAGACCGATCTCGATACTTATCTCAAACACTACAACAATAAGCGTCCACACCAAGGTCGTTCGACGAACGGGAAGACACCCTATGAGATATTCGTGAAGGGATTACCCAAACCCGAAAAAGGAGCAACGAAGACGAGTAAGAAAGCGGCTTAAACGGATAACCCGCCCGGGGCGGGTGTCAGGTGATAACTGTCACTGTACATCATGAAGGACCGCTTTTGGGTGCGGACTCAACCAGTCAACGCAACATCTAATCTCTAACGATAGAGAGGGGGATGTTCAGCATCTGCTGGATGTGATTGTTACGTTTTTTCTTACATTTCACTAATCACCCTGCCAAAATTCTCGACCTTTTCCCAATTCGTAAAATCTGCAACAGTTTTGGGGTTGGTTGGGCCGTTTGTAATGTACATTATTAGGCGTATCGTTAAACGATCGAAAAAACGGTATTTCTGATAATCTATTTTCCCTGCAAAGACCGCCACCTCATTAGGCTGCCATGGCACTTGTTCCAGAAATTTTCGCATATACGGATTGTTATCAGGTTGATCCTTATCAGGCTTTCGAGCAACAACATTAACAGAGAAAAAGGCACTAGGTTTATTTTCCAGAATCTTCTCATTACGCGCTACAAAATCGAAAACTTTTTTATTGTGTTTTCCATAGCGAATACTCGCTCCAACAACAATCTTATCAAATGACCCGAGGTCTACATGCAATTCGTCATCGATAGAAATAAGTTGGACTTCATGGCCATGCTGTTGGACCACAGATCGAATTTTCTGGCATATCTCTTTAGTGTGCCCGTCAGTGGTGGAATATAAAATAAGGACGGTTGCCATTTCAGATATCTGATTATTTCATTTACTTCGTTGCGCACGGTTCAGCGCATAGCGTGAAAGCTCGGCTGGCGCGTTATGGGCAGCTGAAGGGCCGTGTTAGGCAACTATATCGTGAAAGCAGCTGAAATAATGATTATTGATTAATTAACTGACTTTTGTCATCTCCTGTAGTTCGAATTCTACAGCCCCCCCCTGGTATTCTTTTATTGAGGTAAAACTCTCTTCTAATCTGACAGATGCTCCGCGCTAGGGGAAGGCAGTGCTGGAGAAACCCTGTAAGGCTGTGGTCTATTTCCCATATCGGAGGCGACTCGATGGTCTAGCCCGCACCAGATTAATCATCCGGTGCGACTTCCCAAGAATCGATAACTTATATAGCCACTGTGCCGCAGGCCTACCACGGACTCCCGATCACCTGGTTCGTAGTCGCGCCCGGGAAATTCAAACTTTTATTTAATCAGCCACTTGCGGCGCTTGCTTTAATTAAAAATCCGACGGAACTCGTTGATTTTCTGCTCTAGCAAATTTTACGTTGACACATATATGGACCCAGCCCTCTTTCTTAACGGCTTCTAATGAGCCAGCATGAAGCTATCTGTTCATGTCAATAAAGAGGGAAGGTCCATCCCATCAAATTTGACACACGACATTTCGTGGCGTCACAGTGCGAAGACATACGCAGTTATCCGACTACCGCCGAAGGGCGGCAACTCGCCGCACTACAGCGCTCGCTCTTTCTCCTTAAGAATCGTCCACACCTTCTCAGGCGTGATTGCGATGTCTATATGTCGGACATCGGGACAACGGTGTGCGCATCTGGCGGCCACTACCAATACGATTAGCTTAGATCTTCGGTTACCCACACGAAAAGATGGAGAGAATTACGTCTCCCAATGTGCCTGTGCGATGTGGCGCGGCTACGGCACCTCCCGAAGTCGCCTGATTCCAGCTCTCACTTGTGTGAGCCATGGATCATTATTTAAGGAGATGTAGTGACTCTTACCTATTAGATTCTCGATTTCGTCGAGGATCGCTTTTGCTCGCCGGGAAATGCGAGCCGCTTGCTGCAGTGTAAAGTCTTTGTCAAGTTTCTAGTGGAATGAGGAATGAACATGCCATACTCGTGGCCACATGATTTGCATTCGATGCATAATCTGGAAAGTCTCGCCGACCTGGCTGCGGTGCTGAGTCTTTCCAGACCGCACTGGGCTGAAGCGGTAACACAATGGCTACAGACGATGGAATAAGAATAGGCTCTGAGAACGTGCTTGAGACTGCGGTCACCTGGCACGGCAAGGGTAAGGCGGTGGCGCTGGCGACCGTCGTGTTAACCTGGGGCTCGTCGCCACGCCCAGTGGGCAGTCAACTGGCCGTCGATGACGCCGGTGCCTTCGTGGGCTCGGTTTCCGGCGGCTGTGTCGAAGGCGCGGTCGTGCGTGCAGCCCTGGATGTGATCAAGCAAGGTAAACCCCGCCTGCTGAATTTTGGCATTACCGATGAACAGGCCTGGGATGTCGGCCTTGCCTGCGGCGGCGAGGTCCAGATTTACCTGGAACGGATCGAATGAAACGGGCCATTCTCGACGAGCTCGTGGCGGCGCGCAGTGCCGAAAAACCGGTCGCGTTGGCCACCGTGCTCGAATCCGGCATGCAGGCCGTGATCTACGCTGACACATCGCCTGATACTGTCCCCATCGGGGCCGCGGCCGTGAGTGCGGCACAGCGCGCGCTGCTTGATGACCGCAGCGTGATGGTCGAGACAGAAGGCAGTACGCTCTTCGTTCATGTGCACAGCCCACCCCGGCGTATGTTTATTGTCGGTGCCGTCCACATCGCACAGGCGCTCGTGGTGATGGCGGGGCTCGCGGGTTATGCGGTTATTGTCATCGATCCGCGCCACGCCTTCGCGACCGACGAACGCTTCCCTTTTGCCAACGTGGTCAAGGAGTGGCCCGACAAAGCGCTCAAGCGGTTGGTGCCCGACAAACGGAGCGCGATCATTACGTTGACCCACGATCAGAAGCTCGATGAGCCCGCGCTTAGGGTAGCGCTCAAATCAGAGGCCTTCTATATCGGTGCGCTCGGAAGCAAAAAGACCCAAACCGCACGCCGTGAACGGCTTGCGCAAGCCGGATTCACCGAGCAGTCGCTGTCGCGCATCCATGGACCCGTTGGTCTGCCGGTTGGCGCACGAACACCCGGCGAGATTGCAATCGCGATCATGGCCGAGATTACCCAGGTCCTACGCGCGAAATCGTAAGACACGTTTAACGGCGCGCGCCCGAGCCCCGATAGCAATGCCGCAAACGACCACCAGTGCTGCCAGCACGTCCCGGATTGCCGGGCTCGTGCTGGCGGCCGGCCGCTCAACTCGAATGGGAACAATCAACAAACTGCTCGTAGAGATGAACGGAGTGCCGCTCGTGACTTGCATAATCAAGGCGCTACTCACCTCACAAGCCGGGGCTATCATTGTCGTGACTGGCCACCAACACGAACAGGTCGAACAGGCACTGTCAGGTTACGACGTGATCTGCGTATACAATCCGAATTACCGGCAAGGCATCAGCACGTCCTTACGGCGGGGACTCAACGCGGTGCCGGCCAATAGCGATGGCGTGCTCATCTGCCTGGGTGATATGCCGCGGATTTCTGCAGCCCATATCGACCACCTCATCGACGCATTCGACCCAGACAACGGTCGAGCGATTTGCGTGCCGAAGGCCAGCGGCAGTCGCGGTAATCCGGTACTGTGGGCCAGACGTTTCTTTCCCGAGATCCGTCGGCTCACCGGTGACGTCGGTGCACGCGATCTCATTACGACCCATGCAGGACTGGTTTGCGAGGTTCCCCTGGCGGATAAGGGCACGCTGATCGACGTAGACACACCGGAAGACCTTGCCGCGCTACGTGCTGAATGACACTGTACAGCTGGCGCGACGCCGCCGTCGACAAGCCGGCGAGCGCTAGGCGATCATTTTTATGCGCCAGTCCGCCGACAAGCCTGCGGCGGGCGTAATCCGTCCTAGAGCGCTACCCCCTTCTCCTTAAGAATCTTCCACACCTTCTCGGGTGTGATGGGGATATCAATGTGTCGCACTTCCAGGTGCGCCAACGCATCCACGATGGCGTTAGCGATCGCCGGCGGTGCGCCGACGGTCGCCGACTCACCGACACCTTTTGCGCCGAAGGGATGGTGGGGCGAAGGTGTGACTGTTTTGTCTGTTTCCCATTGAGGCGTCTCTACCGCAGTGGGAAGCAGATAATCCATGAAGCTGCCGCCCTGCACATTGCCGTTCTCGTCGTAACTGATTTCCTCCAGCAGTGCGGGCGCCATGCCCATGGTAAGGCCGCCGTGGATTTGGCCATCCACGATCATTGGATTGATAATATTGCCGCAGTCGTCCACCGCAACGAACCGACGAATTTTCACCTCCCCGGTACCGCGGTCAAGGTCGACGACGCAGATATAACTGCCGAACGGAAAGGTAAGGTTTGGCGGATCATAGTACGAGACCGCCTCCAGCCCGGGCTCCATCCCAGGGGGATGGTTCGTGTAAGCGGCAAACACGATCTCTTGAATGGTCTTAGCCTTCTGCGGCGCGCCCTTGACCGAGAACTTTCCCGGCTCCCATTCGAGATCTCCTTCAGCTACCTCAAGCAGATGGGCGGCGATCTTCTTTGCTTTCTCGCGAATCTTACGCGCCGCCATGGCACCGGCCGCACCAGCGGTGGGTGTCGAACGACTCGCGTAGGTGCCAAGGCCGTAGGGGGCCGTATCCGTGTCTCCTTCCTCGATCTCGATGTGCGCCGCGGGGATGCCTAGCTCTTCCGCGATGATCTGCGCGTACGTGGTCTCGTGCCCTTGGCCTTGCGATTTGGTCCCAAACCGGGCAATCGCCTTACCTGTGGGATGGATCCTGATCTCACACGAGTCGAACATCTTGAGCCCGAGTATGTCGAAGTGCTTCGACGGACCGGCACCGACAATCTCGGTAAAGCTGGAGATCCCGATTCCCATCAGCTCGCCGGCTTTCCGTTTCTCGGCTTGCTCCTTACGGAGTCCGGCATAGCCGATCTTCTGCATGGCCTTCTCCAGCGCGCCATGATAGTTGCCGCTGTCGTACTCCCACCCGAGTGCTGACTTGTATGGGAACTTGTCCGCCGGAATGAAGTTCTTGAGTCGCAGGTCGGCCGCATCCATTTTGAGTTCGTGCGCCAACACGTCAGTCATTCGCTCGATCGCGTGCACCGCTTCGGTGACGCGGAATGAGCAGCGGTAAGCAATCCCGCCCGGCGGCTTGTTCGTGTAGACGCCATCGACCTCGGCGAACGCGTGCTTGAAGTCGTAGGATCCAGTGCAGATCGAGAACATACCGGCGGGAAACTTGGACGGATTCGCGGCAGCGTCAGTGTAGCCGTGATCGGCCAGCGTCTTGATCCGCAGTCCGGTCATCGTGCCATCTTTCTTAGCCGCAAGCTCAGCGGTAATATGATAATCGCGCGCAAACGAATCCGCCTGCAGGTTTTCTATGCGATCCTCGATCCACTTGATCGGCTTCCCGAGGACCACGGACGCGGCGACCGCGATCACATAACCAGGATAGACCGGGACCTTGCCGCCGAACCCACCGCCGATGTCGGGCGAGATGATGCGGATCTTCTCCTCCGAGAGCCCGACGTGCCCGGCCACGAGCGCAAACACCGTGCGGACCGCATGGGGCGCCTGGGTCGTCATGTAGACGGTGAGCTTCCCCATCACGCGATCAAAGTCTGCAATGCATCCGCAGGTCTCGATCGACGCGACGTGAATGCGCGGGAGGTAGATGTCCTGCTTGACAACGACATCGGCCTCGTCAATCGCCCGATTCGTACCTTCGTTGTCGCCAGCCTCCCAATGGAAGATGTGGTTGTCTTTCTTGCCCTCCTTGTCGGTTCGCAACACTGGTGCATCCGGTTGCAACGCCTTGAACGGGTCCACGACCACGGGGAGCGGGTCGTACTCCACCTCAACCGCCTCGACGCCATCCGCCGCGGCGTAGCGGTCGCTCGCGATGACCGCTGCCACTTCCTGCGCCTGGTACATCACCTTCTCCGTGGGAAGCACCATCTGCGTGTCCGACATCAGAGTCGGCATCCAGTGCAGGTTGTATTGCGCGAGCGTCTCACCCGTAATCACGGCGAGTACGCCGGGGACCTTCAGCGCATTCTCCGAGTTGATGGACTTGATCTTGGCATGGGCAAACGGGCTCCGGACTATATCCATGTAGACCATGCCGGGAAGCTGGATATCGTCCACGTACGTACCCTTGCCGCGGATCAGGCGCGGATCTTCCTTGCGCTTGATTGAGTGACCCATGCCACCCACTTCTGCTATCGTCTGAGGTACCATCGTTCTCTCCCTACGGCAGTTTCTCTGCCGCGTACCGTATCGACTTGACGATATTCATGTATCCGGTACAGCGACATAAGTTACCCGAGATTGCTTGCCGGATCTCATCTTCACTCGGATTACCGTTTTGTTGCAGCAGTGCATACGCCGTCATCATCATGCCGGGCGTGCAGTAGCCGCACTGCAAGCCATGCTTTTCCCAGAATCCCTCCTGGATCGGATGCAGCTGGCCATCTTTCTCTAGGCCTTCTACCGTCATTAGCTGCCGGCCATCGGCCTGCACGGCAAGCACGGTACATGACTTTATCGGCTCGCCATCGAGCAGCACCGTGCACGCGCCGCAGTGCGTCGTATCGCATCCGATGTGGGTACCCGTAAACCGCAGGACATCCCGGATCAAGTGCACGAGCAAGAGCCGCGACTCGACCTCGGCCTCGTGCGCCGTGCCATTTACGGTGACGCGAATCTTGTGTTCCGCCATGGTTAGTGCCCTCCTGCCCACTGGACCGCCTGCGTGAGCGCGCGGGCCGTGAGAACGCGCGCCATTTCACGCTTATACTCCACCGACCCGCGGCGGTCGACCGTGGGGGCGGTGGCCTGCGCCGCCAACCGAGCCGCCTCGGTGATGGCCGTATCATCTGGCTTTTTCCCCTGGAGGTAGTTCTCCGCCTGCGTCGCTTTGATCGGCGTGGGACCCGCGTTGGTAAGGCCGATTCCGGCCCGTTCGACCTCGCCGTTCTTCCCGAGAGTCACCTGCGCGGCGGTCGCAGCCGTCGCGAGATCGCCGACCTTGCGCTCAAGCTTCACATAGGCGCCGCCACTGCGGGACGCCGGGATCGGCACTTTGATCGCCGTGAGGATTTCGTCGGGTTTCAGCGCGGTAGTAAAAAGTCCCGTAAAGAACTTTTCTATGGGTATCGTCCGCTCGCCCTTGGGACTAGTCGCCACTACTTCTGCGCCGAGGGCAAGCATCGTCGCCGGATGATCGTTTCCCGGGTCGCCGTGCGCTAAGTTTCCGCCCACGGTGGCGCGATTGCGCACGAGCGGATCGGCGATGACCAGGGCGGTATCCAACAGTATAGGGTACTTTGATCTGATGAGGTCCGAGCGTTCCAGCGCCACCTCCCGGGTTGCGCCGCCGATTTTCAGGTAGCCGTCCTCTTCCTTAATATATTCGAGCCCGGGGACGCGCCCGATGTCCACCAGATGATCAGCGTAACCCAGGCGAAGCTTGAGCAGCGGCAACAGGCTCTGGCCACCCGAGAGTACTTTCGCTGCCTCCCCATAACGTGCCAGCAGCGCCATTGCCTCCGCAAGTGTGTTCGGTGCATGGTAGTCAAATGCAGCAGGAATCATAACGCCCTCCTCTCCTCACTCTAGCGGCCTAGCGGAAAAAGAGTAAGTAGATTGCCGTGATCAGCGCTACAACGATGGCCCAAAAAACCGGCTGTCGCAACGTGCGGCCAATCATACGCCTCCCGGCCGTTGCTCCGAGCGCCACGATATTGATCGCCTCGGCCGCGGTGGGTGCAGCCGCGCCCCTCTCAGCGGCCGCGGGGCCGGTTCCGGCCTCTAGCTGATCCCGCATTGCCGTCGCGAATTGTTGAAACATTTGATCGGCTACATCCTGGATCATGCGCTGGCCGAACTGCACGAGCATGCCGGTGACGTTGATGTTTGACGTGACCATTACTTCAGTTTCTCCCGGCGCGCGTTCGGTCAGCCGGCTGTTCATGCGCATCTCGGCACCCCCTTTGCCCCGGACGTCCTGGCCCAATCCCACGATTTCCACCTCCCGCGCATCCGGATCTAGACGCTCGAACGTGATATTGCCTTTGTAGCTCGTGGAGACCGGACCGATCTTCACCGTTATTGTGCCCGCGTGCGTCTGCGCGTCTACCTGTTCGGTAATCGCCGCGCCGGGCAGACAGTTGGCAACACGGTGAGGGTCCGTGAGAAACGCCCACACTATATCAGGCGCGGCCTTGACGACGAAGCTCTTCTCAATCTGCAGCGCCATAGTCAAGCAGCCAGCAGAGGGAGCAGCCGCTCGAGCGACTCCAGATTATGGGCCGGTGCAAAATGATCCACGAACGGAAGCGCCGCTTCCATGCCGCGGGCCGCTGGCCGATAGCCCGGATCACCTAGCAGCGGGTTGAGCCAGATCAGTTTGCGCGCCCGAGCGTGAAGGGCGCGCATTGCTCGCACCAGCAGCTGCGTGTCCCCGCGGTCCAGACCATCGCTCAGGATCACAACCACCGTCTTGCCATCTACGAGTTCACTCTGGTAGCGCGAGACGAAATCCGCCAGGCTTTCGCCGATCTTGGTACCGCCCGCCCAGTCTGGCACGCCCGCAGCCAAGCGATCCAGCACCGGTCCAATTCTGCCGGGTGTAAGCCACGGTGTAAGCCGCGTCAGCGAAGTGTTGAAGGCGAAGATCTCAGCGCGTCGCGCCACGCGCTTAAGTGAGAGCACAAACGCCAGCAGAAAGCGTGTGTGCGCATCCATCGAGCCGCTGGTGTCACACAGCAGTACCAGGCGCGGTTGCTCCACCGCCCGCGCCCGCCGCGCGAGCTCAACAAACTCACCGCGCGTAGCGATCGCGCGCCGGAAACTGCGTCTGAGATCTGCGATCCCCCGCGTACGGACTGGCACGAGACGGCGGCTCCGACGCGTGGCAAGCCTCAATGCAAGGCGGGCAAGTAGCCGCTCCATGGCGGCCAGGTCCGTTTCGCAGCACCGGTCAAACGGCTTTCGGCGCAGGCGCGCTTCGGGACTGTATCCCGGGACGTCCGCGCCGGGCGTTTCGGTGCTCGATTGCTCCGCGGGCACGTCGGTCACCTCGGTCCGGTCAACCCGGCCAATCGGGGCGTGTCGCTCGAGACGTGGCCATGGCTGCTGTGTTACAAGGCTATGTGACGCCCCCTCACGAACCCAGAACCGATCGAACAGCTCGTCGAACGCCTCCCAATCGCGCCGCTGGATCTTGAATGTCGTACGTAGCGCACGCTGAACTTCATCTCGATCGAGGAGGTCCACTAGGAGTAACGCTGCCGCACCATCCAGTTCATCGCTCAAGCTTACGTCAATCCCTCCTTGTCGCAGCGCGCCTGCAAAGCGCGCCAGGTGTACCACGATGTCGTGCTGATTCATTCGCGTTGTGAATCGGTGCTGCGTGCCTGCCCGACGAGCGACGCGACGGCGCTGGACGTAAGTTCGCGCGCGTCGTGCTGATCCTTTAGGAGGCAGCCGAGGGTCTGCTGCACGGTTTCCGCGTCGAGATGGTCGCTATGCAGGCACACTAATGCCTGCGCCCAATCGAGCGTTTCGGAAACTCCAGGGGCTTTGTAGAGCTGGCGATTGCGAAGCGCCTGCATAAACCGGGCGATTTCTGCCGCTAATCGTTCGCCCACACCCGGTACTTTGTTGCGGATGATTCGAACCTCCTTTTCCAAGGTAGGATGCTCGATATACAGGTGCAGGCAGCGGCGGCGCAATGCATCACCGATCTCCCGAGTGCGATTGGATGTAAGCACGACGTACGGCACGTGCTCCGCCTTGATCGTGCCAAACTCGGGAATCGTGATTTGAAAGTCAGATAGAACTTCTAAAAGGAATGCTTCGAAGCCATCGTCGGCCCGATCGATCTCATCGACAAGCAGGACCGGTGGGCCCTCGTTTCGCGTGATTGCGCGGAGCAACGGGCGCTCAAGCAGATAGTCGCGGCCGAAAATCATATCCTCCAGCTCGGATGAGTGCTGCCCGTCATGCTCTGCCATTCTTAAGCGCAACAGCTGACGTTGGTAGTTCCATTCGTACAGCGCCGTGTTGACATCGAGTCCCTCGTAGCACTGCAACCGGATAAGCTCTGTGTCTAGCAGCCGCGCGAATACCTTACCGACTTCCGTCTTTCCTACTCCCGCGTCGCCTTCAACAAGGAGAGGTTTTCGCATCTCTTGGGCCAGAAAAGCGGCGGTGGCGATCGCGGGCTCGGCGATGTAACCGTGGCTCTCCATCGCCTGCTGCATGCTCCGGATCTCTTTCCTCACGCAGCTCCCCCCGCGTCGGAAGCCAGTGCGTATCGTTCGGGCTCCGCGAGGAACCGCTCGCGGCATGTTCCGCAGCAGAAGTAATATGTCCGGCGCGCGAAGTCGGCTCGGTGATGAGCCGCGGCCACCAGCACGGGCATGCCACATACCGGGTCGCGCTCGTCGTACGCTGACGCCTCGGGGGCTCCTGCAGGTTTGGGCTCGACACTGCGGGCCCGGTCCACTTGTACTATTTCGGTGAGGATGCTAAGGCTGATCTCCTCCGGTGTCACCGCTCCGATGTCGAATCCGGCCGGACTCCTGATGCGCGCTAGTGATTCTGGAGCAACGCCCTGCACGGCCAGTGTTTCGGCCAGCTGTTCGAGCCGTTTGCGACTCGCTACCACCCCGAGATAGGCAGGCTCGAGGGAGAGTGCGGCCCGAATCGCGTCTTCGTCGCTCTGGCCTAGCGTAGCCACAACGGCAAAGCGGGGGCCAAGCTCCTGCTGCGATTTATGGCCGAGTTCAGGCGCATTAAGATCAGTCACCAGGCGGTCCACTTCGGGAAAGATCGTTCGGTCGGCCTGTGGATCTACTGCTTCCACCCTGTACCCCAGCGATTTCGCGAGCCGTGCAAGGGCCTGCGCCGCTGGGGAAACGCCGAAGATCACTAATCGCGGGGCTGACAGCACCGGCTCGATATAGATATCCACACTCCCTCTGCTATGGCACGTCATGGGGAGAACAGTTACACCACCGCGCCCGCCCCCCCGGGGCTGGGAGCTAGCGAAATCAGTCGTGGCGCCCCGTCTGCAAGAGCTACGAGAGCTTCGCGCACCACAGTCGGTTGTGTACAGCTCCCGCCCAACCACCCGTGGAAGGCCCCACCCGAGGTAATGAGGGCGGTGTCTCCCAGCTGCGCAGAGCTTGGCGGCTCGCGGCGCACTACAGTGGCCAGCACGAACGAGTCTCCTCGCCTGGCGAGATCCGATGCGAGTCTCAGAATCTGTGCGCGCATCCCTGTTATCCTGCCGCGAGTGCAGCCTTGATCTGCTGGTAGTGTTCAGCAATGTCCAGATCGGTGAGCACCGAAACGCGCCACGCAACGACGAGCGGCTCGCGCCGATGCAGGCAGACGGCTTGCCTGTCGCGCCCTTGCCTTCGCATGGCCGGAACCTCCGCCCAAAGAGCATGATCGTCCGGAACCTCCGCCCAAAGAGCATGATCGTATAGTATCGTCCGCGCACCGAATTGACCATGCCGTAAAACCGCGAGCGGCATGATGTCAGCCAGTACACCGTGGAGGAGTTCGAACTGTCCGTGCGAGAAAAGCGAAGTCCACCGTGTGCAGACTCCGCTTTCTGGCGCGCCCGGAAGCCCCTGTGTGTACAACGCAAACACCGCTAGCTGTTGTCCCATAGAAATGGTCCAAATGCCTTAGTCACATACTTAATCAACAAGAACTTGTGGCGTGAGAAGGGTCGAGGAAATATTGTCCCATGAAAGCGTTTCTTGCCATAATTGGTCGATGGAAGACGTAGTGGTCATAGACGATGGGCAATCTGGGGAAACCCCTGAGCAGAGCACCAAGTCTTGGAGGACCAAGCTAGCGACCAAGGGCACCATGCCCAGTGAGAATTTCAATCGCGCGTTGTTGACAGTGTGGTTGGGAGCACAACCTGCCGATGGCGGCTTGAAGAAAGCGATGCTTGGTGGCTAGATCACTTTCGATGACAAGCCGAATGACCTGGGATCCGAGCCAATACCTCGGCTTCAGCGATTACCGCCTGCGACCGGCGCTCGATCTATTGGCTCGGATTCCTCTGAAAACGCCCAATACGGTTGTCGATCTCGGCTGTGGTGCCGGTAACGTTACGAAGCACTTGCGCAATCGTTGGCCGAAAGCAAAGCTCGTCGGCCTCGATGATTCGATGGAAATGCTCGAACGGGCGCGGGCTGAAGCACCTGACATTGATTTCGCGCAAGCCGATGCGGCGACCTGGAGGCCGGCCGAACCTGTCAATGTACTTTACTCCAACGCGCTCTTACACTGGCTTCCCGATCACGAGGCACTCTTTCCACGTCTTGTCGATTGTCTCGCCGGAGGCGGCTATCTTGCCGTGCAAATGCCGAGAAACTTCGCGGCACCGTCTCATCAGTCGCTGTACGAAACGGTGCGAAATGGGCCGTGGCGCAAACGGCTGGAGCCTATGATCAGGGAGGAGCCGGTAAAGGACTCAACCTTTTACTATGAGTTACTATCGCCGCTGGTAAGCACGCTCGACATATGGGAGACGGAATACGTACAGGTGTTGGAAGGCGAAAACCCGGTCACCGAATACGTCAAAGGCTCCTGGCTGAAACCCTTCCTCGATGCGCTGAATCAACCCGAACGCAATGCATTCGAGGTGGACTACCGGGCACGGGTGTTGGCGTATTACCCACCAGGGAAAAACGACAAAACGTTGTTTCCCTTCCGAAGGCTCTTTATCGTCGCGGAGCGGTAGATTGGGCGTTCAAGCGCATTGAGAACGTGTTCGAGACAATGGAGCGGATGAAGAGCGCGGCCTAATTCCTTGGATGATAATAAGGACCCTCATCTCGGCCCAGAAACAGTAGATGTATTATCCACTGGTCCCGTTCAGCAACGGTTAAGGTAGGGCCAACTACACTTGAAGCGTATGCTTAGTTGGAGGTCAGATTAGTGAAATTAGTAAGAACTATGGGGTTGCCAGTCATATTGAGCTTGTCGATGTACTAGTGGGCCACAGGGCAGAATTCGCTAACACATCGTTTAGAGTTAATAGCGGAACTTAAGGCATGGCCTGAGTATAGGCATCTTCTCGATCCACTAGGCATCCCATATCATGCTTGGCCATCAGAAACATTGACTTTATAGTGGGTTTTATAATTCCTATCCGGTTTTCAAACAAAACTCCTCAGGAGGTAAATTATGGCTTTCAAGAGTATTAAGATCTTCGTTTTCGTTTTGACTGTTGCTTTCGTTACAGTTCTTACCTTTCCAATTGGTTATGCAGCGGGCGATAAGGCGGCTGGGAAGACAGTATATGATACTATTTGTGCGGCCTGCCATGGTGTTGATGGTAATGCCGTGATTCCAGGTGTTCCGATCTTTACGAAAGGAGAGCGTCTGGACAAGGGCGATGCGGACCTTGCCAAGAGCATTAAAGAAGGCATTATGAAACCGCAGAATCCAGCTGCCCCACCAATGCCCGCTCTGGGATTAAGCGACGATGATATCAGTAATGTGCTGGCTTATATCAGGTCACTGAAGAAGTAACTTACCGCCTTTATTAAAGGTCAAGCGAGTGGCGCTAAATTAGGGCCGTGATTACATTGCAGGTGGCCTGATGGTGGAAGCCTATGATCAGCTGCAGGATGCGTTGAATAGCACCGACGGCTTTCCGAAGCCACCGGACTTCGTCATAGGACCGGCCGCTTCAGAGCTGGTAAGTATGATCCAGGATCTCAGAATCGATCTGGCATGCCCGTGAGCCGGGGGAGTGCTATAACGAGTAGTAGTTAAGTAGGTCCATCCGCAAGCGTTAAAGGCAGGATCCACAAGGGTCCTGCCTCTTTGTTTCTAGCGTGAGACACGGCGGTCCTCCGACGTTTCCAACGTTATCGCGATGGGACAATGATCGGAGAGCTTCGCCTTAAAAGGGGCATCTTCCCAGCCGGGGTTCTGCCCCGCCAGTTTGCTTTTGTTCCAGGGTGCTTTCTTCGGTTTGTGTTGAAGTAACGCATACATGTTCTGACTCCTTTGTTTTGAATGGAGGTCAGATCTTGTATCTGCTGTGGCAGAAGTAGGTCGGGAACCGGTCGCTGCTTCATTTTCAACATCCCCCTCTCTATCGTTAGAGATTAGATGTTGCGTTGACCGGTTGAGGTCGCTACCCATACCGGTCCTTTCTTAAGTCTTGTCAATATCGAATCCGCATGGTGTTGAGAGACAACCTAACCGAAAACGAATATCACGTTCACAAGCGGCAACCTGAGATGGTAAGAAACGAATTTGCTGGTTATGACGACCACGCGTAGGAGAGCAAAGATGACAACAAAACTCACGGTGCTCGTATCAGAGGCAACAGGCAACCAAGGGGGATTGTAAACGATGGCCCAAACGATCATGATCACAATCATGAATGCCATTTGGAAACCGATGGTACAATCACGCGCCTCTACTGAGTGCTTTGACCGACTAAAGTGCTGAGGTATTGTGACGTCGGTGTGACGTCAAGTCGTGTGAAATGCTGTAAAACGTTGGCAAACGATGCCGGTTTTTCGCTGTTCTTCTGGAGTTTCGCCCGGATTATTGCGAATCAAAATCCGGTGTCTTGCCACTTGGCTACACCCCAACGGAACGCTCGTGTTGCATACCAGAAAGTGGATGTATATTAACCCCCCGAGCGACAAAACCTTCGAGCCATTCGGGACGCCGTGCAACAATCTGTGTGCCCTCACTCTGGTCCTTCACCGGCAGGTAGACGCAAGCTCCGGAGCCTGTCATCCGCGCGTCGCCGAATTGTGCTAACCACTGCAATGCTCGATCGACGTCGGGGTAACAGCGACGCACCACAGCTTCCAGGTCATTGCGCACCCGGCCGGCATGGAAGTCGCGTATCTTGATGGGCGAGCTATAAGGTGTTAAATCGAGTTCTTCAAACACCCGTTGAGTAGCCACCTGCACCGGCGGCACCATCACGACGTACCAGCTTTCCTCGAGCTCGATAGGGGTAAGGATCTCACCCATACCTTCCGCCCATGCCGCATGGCCGGCCACAAACACGGGCACATCAGCACCCAATTGGATTCCCAACTCCATCAATCGAGCCCGTTCGAGATTGGTGTCCCAAAGCTCGTTTAAGGCCAACAGCGTAGTGGCGGCATCGGAGCTGCCACCGCCTAGTCCGCCACCAACCGGAATAGACTTACTAAGGTGTATCTGGACACCTTTTTCTGTTTTGGTCTCTGCCCGCAATAGGGTCGCCGCCCGCACCGTCAAATCGTCGCTTTCGTCGACCCCTGGTAACGGTGTCATTCGCGTCACTTTGCCGTTATCCGTAATGTTAAACGCTAATTGATCTGCATAGTCGAGAAACTGAAAGACCGTTTGCAACAAATGATAGCCATCGGGTCGCCGCCCCGTTATATGCAAAAACAGATTCAGCTTTGCGGGTGCAGACCACGTGCGCATCGCTAGGGCTCCACCGTCCATTTCTCCACCACCAGGCGCACCTCAAGTATGGGAGCCTCACGTTCATACTCTCGTGACTGCGAGACTAAGTTGTTGGCCATCTCGCGCTGGATAAAGAGCTTCCTGGGAAACTCAAACCTGCCAAATCGTCGATAGCGCATAAAACGTATATTCCAACCCAGCTGCTTCAGGGTCATGAGTCGACCGGACTCATCCAAAACATGTTGATTTGGCGTATCTGGTACGGGTACACCTAGTATCCAATAATTCAGCCCATCTAAAGGCAACCACCAACCCGTTGTCTCGAATAACAGTTGCTGGGCGTCGTCGGCGCGGTATGTACTCTGATCGTTGTCGCGCAGTTCAGCCCCGGAATCGTCGAACGTAAGTCGCACATGGCCTCGACCGAGCGGGCCATACAGATCGATTTCGTGTCGCTGTGTGTCTCGGGCCCAGCGTAATGAAGCTTGCCAACCCTCATTCAGGCTGCGGGCCGAAACACGTCCTTGAATATCCCAGGTGTTGATGAGTAATAATTGAGACTGCCGCGATTGCCAAGTCGCAGATGGATCTTCTAGCGCAGCACGATCTACGACTGTAACGCAACCCGCTACCAGGGCGGCAGCGAGTGCGAGAGAAACTTTGTTCACGGATTGAATTTTCTGATTACGCCACGCAGTATCTCGTTATCCGGCGTATTCTCTAGCGCTTCGTCCCAGATAGTTCTCGCCTGCGTACGATCCCCGATAATCCATAATACCTCGCCCAGGTGAGCTGAGATCTCCGCGTCGTTCCGAATGGAAAGTGCTTGTTTTAGGTACTTGATTGCTTCCCCATTATTACCGAGTCGGTATTGGACCCAACCCATACTATCGAGAATGAAAGGGTCATCAGGTTTAAGGGCCAGCGCGCGCTGAATAAGCTCTAATGCCTCGTCATAGCGCTCCGTGCGATCGGCCAGCGTATAACCGAGCGCGTTAAGCGCTTGTGCATTTTCTGGCTCTTGTTGCAAAACAAGACGCAAGTCACGCTCGGTAAACTCAACCAGACCTAACTTCTCTGCAATCAGCGCACGAGCATAAAGCAGGTCTTTGTCGGCAGAAATCGCATCCAAAGCGCCGTCAAGCACAGCCAACGCCTCTTTATATCTCTTTGCCTCCCGCAACACTTGTTCCTCAGCCAAATACAAGTGAACGCGTTGCTCATCCGATTGTGTCTCTATTTCGTGCAACCGTTGGCGAGCTCCTTCGAGATCCCCTTGTCTCGCGACAACCACAGCTAGGCGTGTCTGTGCCTCAAAATAATGTTCTCCCAGTATGACCTCGCTATACCAGCGTGCGGCCTCGACGTAATCCTTTCTCTCCTCCGCGACCTGTCCAAGGTAGATGCGCGTCTGTTGGTTTTCTGGACGCAACTTCAACGCAGCCTCCAAATACTTCGCTGCGTCATCGAGCCTGTGCGTTTGCAGCGAAAGTAGACCAACCGCATAAAGCGCATCGGCATCTTCCGGGGAATCCTTGAGCACCTGCAAAAATTGGGCGCGAGCTTTTTCCCACTGCTTAATGTCTACGAGGTAACGCGCATAGTTGAGCCGAACCTTGACCGAATCATGATGATCGGCAAGATACTTCTCGTAAAATGCTTGTGCCTTTACATTATCTTTTTGCGATACCAGAATCCCCGCTTTGAAGAGTGCTGCTTCATCCCAGTCGGGTTTCAGCCTTAGCGCCTCAGTTGCCGACCCAACTGCTACATCGAGATCGTCTGTTCTAACTGCCAGGTAAGCCAATGCGAAATGCGCGTGTGCATTGTCTATATCTTTGTCCACTAGTGTGCGCATTACTTTGACAGCCGCCACGCGATCTTGCTGGCGGCCAAGAACAGCGGCGACACGTCGATAGGCACGCTCCTGTGATTTCTCATCAGCCGCGAGTGCGAGCATACTCTCGAAGTGCAGTGCAGCCTGCACCGGCTTTTGTAGTTCCATCAATGTGAAAGCAATTGATTCATGCGCCTCTTGATTCTTGGGCCGTAGTCCAACCCACAGTTGAGCATACAAAAGCGCGTCTTCGTAACGCTTTGCATAAACAGCGGCGCGCGTTGCGCGCTCGGCTAGACGCGGATCGCGCGTCTTCTGGGCTGCGCGCCCCAGGCTTTCAAGCGCCGTATCGAGCTGCCCGCGCTGCCCGGCGATTTCGCCCACCAAAATATCGTATAGGATATCTTCCGTAAGCGGCACATCAGGAGCATCCGAACTTTCGCTGACCGCCACCGTTTTTGCCGTCGAAGTTTCTTCCGCGGCGGTATTCTCTTCGCCCATGACTGGTTTGCTGACGACCGCGCAGGCGCCCAGCATTATTACCATCGGTCCCGTTACTAGAAGTGTGAATGCTCTTGTCATCAGCCTGCCCACATCGGCTTTGCCCACCGTATTGATCAAAGATGTGACTCCTACCAACACTGCAATATTCTCGCCAAAAAGGAATCTGGTGCAGTTTCTTACATATTCCCCCGCCTTTCAACCATGTTCGCGGTGTTGCTGTTATAGCCTGCCCAGGTCTGGTTAAATACCGCCAACCCAGACCCTAGCTAGACCAAGGGACAGTCATGAGCTCGTTAGTTTTACTGATTATCTGCATTGTGGTGTTCGTACTGGGTTACCGGTTTTATTCCCGGCTGCTGGCCTTGGGCGTGTTTCAGCTTAATGTAAATTATAGTACACCGGCCCAAAGCCTGGCCGATGATAAGGACATTGTCGCCAGTAACCGGCAAGTGGTTCTCGGTCACCACGTGGCAATCATAGCTGGTGCGACGACCATCATAGGGTCAGCCGTTGCCGTTATCTGGGGCTGGATACCGGCTGTACTTTGGGTGCTTGTAGGAACAACCGTCGCTGCCGGCGTTTATGGGTTGGGTAGCTTCTGGCTAGCAGTGCGACACGGCAGTCTTGGGTTAACGGAGATGGTTTGCAGTCTTATGAGCACGCGCGCCCGTGTACCCTTCGCCACGCTTGGCATCGTCGTGTTGCTGATCATGAATGCGGTGCTGGCCTGGTTGGTGGCCGAGCTACTTAGTACGTACCCATCGGCGGTACTGGCTTTTTGGCTACAAATACTGCTCGCGTGTGGCTTCGGTTGGTTTTTGCGTCGACGCGGACCGCCAGCACTAATACCGGGTACCCTTGTTGCGCTAATAGCTGCACTCTTAATAGTAGGGATATTCGCCAAGATACCGTTCGCATTTAGCGGGGCGTTAAATATTGACTTTCGTGGCTATTCGGTCGTCTCCTTAGACGCGACGCCGGTATGGGTTGTGTTACTTTTTGTAGCCACCTACTACACAACTCGTTTACCCATCTGGAAGCTAACCCAACCACGCGGGTATTTGCTTGCGCTGCAAACCAGTGTATTGCTTATCGTCTTATTCGCCGGGGTGGTGGTCCTGCAACCGCCAGTGGTAGCTCCCAACTTTAACACCGCAATTGCGACTCCCACGGCAATCCCGTGGATTTTTGTTACCCTTACCTCCGGCGCGATCGCTGGCTTCTACCTGTTGATGGCCGGTGGTATCACCGCTAAGCAACTAACAAGGGAAACTGATGCACGGTACGTCGGGTTTGGTAGCGCGCTCGTCGATGGAATCCTGGCATTCAGCGTGATAGTTGTTTGCAGTGCTGGTTTCAACAGCCATGATAAATGGATGGAATTCTATGCCTCCTGGGAGGGCGTACAAGACCTGCCGCAGCTCATCGGTATATATATAAGTGGGATAGCGAAATTCGCTTCCGCGCTCGGGATCGATTTCGATCTTGCCCAGACTTTCGCTGCCGTCGTCGTGGCCGGACTGATTGCGGTCACGCTCGAGGCTGGAATTCGCGTGCAGCGTCAACTGCTAGTCGAAGTAAATGATAATTACCACATCATTCCGCAGCGGGACCAAG